>JAEEGF010160602.1_pt1 | contig 12664 bp, 12 predicted proteins | sample 9134171 | NCBI WGS metagenome assembly JAEEGF01 (sample SAMN16246542, study PRJNA631951) | gut metagenome | biome: gut microbiome; feature: rumen; material: AP-attached | host: Bos | place: Iran: Karaj | collected 2018-10 | reverse complement strand
AGGCGCTCCCGCAGAGAGAGGGACTTGTTCAGGGCGATCTCCGGATTCATGGTCTGGCAGTAGTAGTGCTGATCCCGGTTCCAGATCTTGTAGCGCATGGATTCGATGGGATGCCAGGCGAACCAGAAATCGAGCATTTCCACGGTGGCGCCCGGAAACTCCGTCAGGTTGGCGAGGATGGCGCAGCCGTCGGGAAGGTAGCCGTAGCCGAGCTCCACGGGCATGTAGCCGGGCTCGAACAGATTGTCCAGATGCAGCGCGCTCTCCTCCTCGGGGAAATCCACGGGGTCCTGCGTCTGCGCATACTTGGCGGGATCCGGCTCGGCCATCTCCCGCATGAAATACTTATAGAGCGGTCCGTTTCTTTCTTCTTCCGTGATCGGTACCATAGCGTCCATTCCTTTCTTATCGTTATCTGATCGCCGCCTGCTCATATAGAGGCGGCGGCCTCGGCCAGGATGGCGTCCGCATCCGCGCCGTCGACGTCCAGCCCGGAAGCCCGGATCAGCCGGACTTCCTCGATGCCGTAAAAGCTCTGCGCCAGGGCCCTGACGTAGCCGAACCCGTATTCCTCCGGCAGAAAGCCTCCCCCCGCCGTGGTGACGTAGGTCAGGCTGCTTGCCCGGCACAGGCCCCTGGGCACGCCCTCGGGGGTGTAAACAAAGGTGACGCCGACGACATTGATCTGCTCAAAATACTGCTTGAGGGCCGCCGGGAAGGAGAGGTCCCAGAAGGGGGCGGCGATCACGATGTCGTCCGCTTCCGCAAACTGCCGGGCCAGGTCGAATAGGGGGTCGGCAAACCTCCCCTCCCGGATCAGCCGGTCCCGCTCCAGGAGAAAGGCCTCGTCCACTGCCGGGAACCGGACCGACTCCAGGCGCAGCTCCTCAAAGGGTTTGTTCTGCACAGCGAGCAGACGGTCCGCCAGCTTTTTCGTTCTGGATCCCTTCCGCACGCAGGCATTGATAAACAGTGTCATTTCTTCTCCTCTCCGGGGGATGGAAGGGATATGGCTCCGGGCATCTTCCATCGAACCCGCTCCCCTAATGTCCCCGCGGCTCCCGCCGTCAGCGGCGGGGCGGCTTCAGCATTTCCGCCATCTCCGACATGATATCCGGGATGGAGATGCCCTGGGGGCATATCGCGGCGCAGGCGCCGCAGCCCACGCAGCGGCGAGGATCCATGGCCTCCCCCGCCTTGTCCGGGTCGTAGCGGGACATAAAATCCCCGTTTTTCATCCCGTTGTAGGCCGTGATGATCCTGGGGATCTCCAGGTTCATGGGGCAGCCCTCCGTGCAGTAGCGGCAGGCGGTACAGGGTACCCAGGACAGCATGGAATCCGCCACCTCCGCCAGAAGGGCCTTCTCCTCCTCGCCGGTGGGGTCCGGGTGGTCGAAGGTCTCCACGTTTTCGACGATCTGCTCCAGGGAGGACATGCCCGACAGGACCACCGCCACCTCCGGCAGGCTCTGCAGCCAGCGCAGGGCCCAGCGAACGGGGGAGTCCTCCTTCCGAAGGGCCCGGAGCCGCGCCTCCTGGGCCTCCGGCAGCCGGGCCAGCCGCCCGCCCCGCACGCCCTCCATGACGATGACCTTCAGGCCGTGCCCGGCGATCACTTCCGTCTTGCCCTTGGCGTCCTGCAGCTTCCAGTCCAGATAATTGAGCTGGATCTGCACCACATCCACATTCGGATGCTCCGTGAGGATGCGGTCCAGCAGTTCGGCGCTGTCGTGATAGGAAAAACCGATCCGCACGGCGTTCCCCGCCTTTTTCTGCTCCTCCAGAAACTCAAACTGTCCGAGGCGGTCCGCGATCTCATAGTTTTTCGCGTTGAGCCAGTGCAGCATCAGCACATCAAAATAATCCGCGGAGCAGCGCCGGCGCATCTCTTCGAAGTATTTCAAAGCGTCCGCCGGCCGGCGGCACAGATAGCCGGGAAGCTTATCACAGATCTGCACGTCGGATCGGGACCGGCCGTTTACCACACAGCGGCGGATCGCCTCCTCGCTGGCTCCGTTCAGGTATGTGTAGCAGGTGTCAAAATAGCGTCCGCCGCTGTCCAGAAAAAGATCCGTCATTTCGCGGATGGCGCTCCAATCGTAATCATTGCCCGTTTTTTGAAAACGCAGGAATCCAAACCCTATTTTGTTCACAATACATCCTCCCGGCCGATGATCGCCCTCATCGGCTTTATTCCCGAAAGGGGCATTCTTCATAAGGTCATACAGAATCTCAGAACAGATCCCGTTACCCCGCGGACAGTGTTGCGGCGACGTCGCCGCTGCCGAGAAGCTCGGCCAGCTCCGTCTCCGACTTGCCTGTGATTCTCCCCAGCCGGGTATATGACCAGGTGTTGGAGCCGTAGAAAAGTACGATTTGATCACCGGAATACAGCACGATATCTCCCGGCTGTGTCGTGATACGTCTGTCGTCACGGGGAAGGCTCGTACCGAGAGGACCGACCTGCTCAAAGCCGCCGTACATGGCCATCCGGACGGTAAGGGGAGCGGAGGAAGCCAGTTCGATCAGCGCGTCGACCGATCTGTTGTCCTCCCACTGGACGGAGATCTCCGTATCATTGATATAAAAGCTTATATGTTTGTCCACGACGGGTCCCTCCGTTTGATCCGGGCCGGCCGGCCCGGCCTCAACAACCGGCGCGGCTGCCTCGGGAACCGGCGCCGGGGAATCATAAGGCGCGGGCTGCTCCCGTGATGCGCCGCACCCGACGCACAGTGCGGCGGCCGCCAGGAAAAGCAGCGGCAGAAAGAGCTTTTTCACGCGCATTCACCGGCACTGCCCCGCGTGCCCGGATCGCCCGCAATAATGATCTGCCCTTTCGCGTCCGGGTCATCCATGATCAGCTCTTTGACGCCCGGGACCGTGATCCGGCCGTTCCTGGGATTCCTGATACTGTCGACCACCGTCGTGACTTCAGCGTCCACCTCGGATCTTTCAAAAGCGAGATCCGTATGCTCCATACGGCAGTTGATCAGACGAAGCCCTTTGCAGTAGTTCAGAGGCTGTGTCCCTGTGATCGTGCAGTTTTCGAACGTCAGATTTTCGCTGTACCACGCAAGATACTCCCCGTTGATCACGCTGTCTTTGACCGTCACGTTTTTCGCGTGCCAAAAGGCGTCCTTCGTATCAAATACACAGTCGGTAAATACGGAATCCGTGATGTACTGGAAGGAGTACTTCCCCTGCAGCGTCACATGGTCAAATACCAGGTGATCGGAGCGCATCATGAAATACTCGCTAACAGCCCGGCTGTTTTTCATCCGGATCCCGCGGACCGACCATCCGAATTCCGGCGAAACGATATCGCAGCCCTCAACGCTCACGCCGGCACACTCGCGAAGGGCCTTTATGCCATGCATTTTGGTGTCTGTGATCTTTATATCTTCGGAATACCAAAGGGCCGCCCGGCAGAGTTCTGTCATCTCGCTTGCGTGAATGACCACGTGCTCATCATGCCAGAAAGGATATCTCAGATTAAAGAAGCTGTCCTTCACAACAATGTTCCGGCTCTCCTTGAAGGCGCTTTCACCGTCCGCGGGCCCGTCAAAGCGGCAGGAGAGGACCTCTATCCCGTCGCTTCCGTACAGTGCGCGCTCTTCGTCAAATACCATATCGCGAATCGTTTTCACGTGTTTTCTCCTTTATCTCTTTTTGTTTCACGAATCAGCATATCCAGCCGGTCCAGCCGTTTCTGCTTCTCGTGGATCTCTTCCAGAGCGTCACAGCGGCAGGATCGAAGACAACGGATCAGATCCTCGGAGCTTCCGTATCGGAAAAGACGCTCAGCCCGTTGAATGACCGTCTCGCTGCAGCCGGCGTCGGCCATGCGGTCTTTCATGCTCTTCCAATCGATCATGTCGTTTTCCTCCGGGACTTTCCTTGCAGACAGAATAGCATATTGCGGCCCGGACCGCTAATTGTTATAATGAATATCATGATATTCCTTATATGCATAACAAGGAGCCGACAATGGAGATACGCACGCTGAGATACTTTCTCGCCGTCGCAAGGGAGGAAAACATGTCCCGCGCCGCCGAGCAGCTTCATGTGACCCAGCCCACCCTGTCGAAAGCGCTGAAAGCGCTGGAGGACGAGCTCGGGAAAAAGCTGTTCACACGGCACAGCTTCAGCATCGCCCTTACGGATGAAGGCGCGCTCCTGCGCAGCCGCGCGGAAGATCTGGTGTCCATGGCGGATAAGATCGAACAGGAGTTTATGTCTCTGGATGATGTCACAGGCGGGGATATCTATTTCGGACTGGCGGAATCCTATCAGATCCGATATCTTGCCAGAGAGGTCCGTGCGTTCAAAAAGCTCTGCCCGGGCTTGCGCTATCACATCACGAGCGGCGATACGGAGCAGGTCACGGAAAAACTGGACAAGGGGCTGCTGGACTTCGCCGTTATCTGCGAAACACCGGATGAACGTAAATACCATTATATACTCTTCCCCGAAGCCGATTATTTCGGCGCGGCGTTTCCGGCGGATTCTCCGCTGGCGGATAAGGAGAGCGTCACCGCGGACGATCTGGCGGGACTGCCCCTGTTCTGCTCGGAGCAGAGCTGGGAAAACGATATTCGCCCATGGGCAAAAGAGAGGTTTTCTTCCCTTCGCCTGGAGGGATCCTTCAGACTGGCGTACAACGGGTCCATGTTCGCGAAAGAAGGACTGGGGATCCTTCTGACGTTGAACGATCTGATCGATACCTCCGCCGGCAGCGGGCTTGTCTTTCGGCCTCTGTCTCCCCGCCTGGAAATGAAAATGTACCTGCTGTGGAACAAGTATCAAAGCTTTACGCCGATAGCGGACCGGTTTTTGAAACAAATACGCAGTTCATTCGCAAACCACTAGAGCACGGTTCCCGATACGGCCGCCGCGCAGGCCCTGACGGAAGAGAATACGCGCAGCCGCGCCGGGAACAAACCGGCGCGGCTGCGCTGCTTCATGGGGGTATATCGGCGCGGACCCGGCTTGATGTCCGGGGCTTCAGGACGCCATGGAGGCCAGGGCGGCGCGGAGTTCTCTCGCGTTTGCCTCGCCCTCGATTTTTGCCTCACCGCTGCTGTTGTACAGCAGCGGCTGCATCGCCTCCGCGCCCGGCGCGGCCAGGAATTCACCGGCTGTTTCCGCGCTTCCCGCAAAGGAGGGGGCCTCTGTCTGCTGTATTGCGCCGTTCTTCAGCACGTAACCGGCCGCAAAGAGCTCGTATGCCGGTTCGGTACGGTCCCACCGGAGATATTGCAGCCCGCTTCCGTCGGGCAGCGCGGCGATGACCGCCTCTCTTCCGGCTGTGGCGAAATAGAGATCGCACTCCCCGACCCGCACAGCCTGTCCGTTCCGAAACGAATAAAGATAAAGCGTTGGGGGAAACCATCCGTAGACCGGCGTTCCGTCCCGGCTGCCGTTGTCCCGCGGACTTGTCTTTAGCAGCAGACACAGCTCCGGTGTGCCGTCGCTGTCCCAGTCCCGGACGAATCCCCCGTGAAGACATTCACCCTGCGAAGCCTCAGCCTCATCATATCCCAGGCTTTCGGCAAACTCGTCCGCAACGGCAAGGTAGGCTTTCGCGATCTCCGGCGTCATGCCGGTAAAGTCGCTTTTGATCTTCCCGTAATCTGTGCCTTCAACAGTATATATGTCCTCTTTCCGGCTGCCTTCGGTTTCTTCCGGAGCAGCCTTGCCGCATGCCGTGAGCGATACTATCGTCAGTATCAGTATGACGGCAGCATTCCGTATCCTTTTCATCCTGATTTCTCCTTCAACGGGAAACAGCGGGTCTCTCAGAACAGATAATCCCACGCATTCAGACTCTCTTCCGTCCGCCGTTTCTCATCTATTATTCCCGGGACACGCTCCGTGACGTACGTTTGGCCCGAAACCGGGTCGATATAATACCGATTCTCGGCCCCGGTGTAGGAGCGGAACAGAACCACGATCTCGTTTTCTCCGACGGATGAGAACTCCCAATAAGCCGGATAATCCCCCGAACCGACTATGCCCGCCAGGTCCGGATTGCCGAGCATGCAGTATCTCCTGACCGCGGATACGGCCCGGTCGGCCGTTATCCTGGTTTCCCCGCTGCCCGCAATGACCGAAAAGGTATCCATAAAGCAGCGGAAGCGGCGAGCGAAACCCTCGGCGCTTTCTATGGAGTAATGCGCCGCGGCAACGCGGCATCCGTCGGCCGCCGGGATGATATACACCGCCCGGAGATGCTCGGGCATGTTCAAACCGCCCTTTTCCGCGGACGCGTCGATCCGGATGCAGCTGCCTGACCTCTCAAGAGGGAACGAATCATCCCGGCTGATCTCATAATCCAGGGAGAGAACCGCGCTGACGGCCGCGGCAGCGGTTTCCGCGTCCCGGGGAATGCGGCTCACCTCGAGATAATTTTCGGGATCGTTCGGGTCATCATAGCGCGAGACAAAGCGTTCGCGGTCCGATCCGCTTTGCCGCTCGAACAGTTCATAGTCGTAGTCCATCTCAAACCCGAGCGAGTCGTTTCGAATGTGCTCGTATTTGACGGTTTCCTCCATACCCTCCAGGATGATGACAGATTCAAAACGTTCCCCGTCCTGCCTTCCGGGAACAGCTTCCGCTTCGGATGAGCCTTCCTGCCCGGACGAACCGGCGCCATCGCCCGGATTCGCCGCCGCGGTTTTTCCGCCGCAGCCGGCCAGAGACAGCAACAGCGCCGAAAGGAGCATCGCGGCCGTAACGGTGATCAGAGTTTTCTTTTTCATTTTGTCATTTCCTCATGTTTGTTTTTCCGCAGGCGCGGCGTGATCTCACTGCATTCAAGACGGTTATTTCGCGCAAAAGGTTTTCCGAAAAAACAAAAAAGACGCGCATCGCGTCTTTTTTGCCGGCCCGGGAATAGAACCGCCAAGGCGATTCGCGGCAGACGGGCCCGCGGCACTATTCATTCGGAACAGCTCAGAGATCCGAATAACCCACCATGATGCTGCCCGGCTCGGCATAAAAGCTGTCCAGGCCGGCCATGGCGGTCACCCGTATATCGCAGAAGGGATGATCCTTTCGGATAAGGTCGGCCACCGCCACCGCGCCTTTGGAGTTCCGGCAATGAGCTATTCGGACGCTGCCGCCTTTGAAGCCCCTCTTTCTGATGTCCTCCATCAGGGCCTGCAGCGCGGACTGCTCGCCCCGGCATTTGCGCAGCGACTGGAGTGTGCCCTCGGCGCTGGCGATGCCGAGAATACGGATGCCCAGCAGACCTACGGCGCTTGCGACGATGGGGGAGACCCTTCCGTTGCGCGCCATGTTATTCAGACTCTTGAGAATAAAGATAAGATGGGTGTGGGTCATGTATTCCCTGATCCGCGCCTCGATCTCGTCAAAGTCCAGCCCCTCATGGATCAGCGCTCTGAGCTTTTCGGCGATAAGCGTCAGCTCCGGTCCGGTGGAAAGAGAGTCGAGACAGCAGACCCTTCTGCCGGGGTTTGACGACTCGTATACTTCCTTTGCCTGCATGGCCGCACCGTAAGATCCGGAAAGGGAACTGGTGATGGTGATGGCAAATATGCCCTCGGCATCCCCGAACGCTTCCAGCCAGTCGCCCACATTCGGGCAGGATGTGCCGGAACGTCCCTTGTATGAGCTCAGATAGTCCAGCATCTCGTCGAGATTCAGATTCGGGTCGTCGCGAAACTGCCTTTCATCCGTGATGATCGTCAGCGCCGCACTGGCAAAATCCACGCCTTCCATGGTAAAGAAGTCGCAGGAGGAATCCGCAACGATTTTGTATGTCACCGTTCTCACCTCCGGGAATGGATATAATACAAAGTAATTTTACTTTCATCCGGGAAATCTGTCAAGATATGTGATTATTCGCGTATGGGACGGCCGGGAGAAGCAGCGGTCCCTCACAAAAATCAGCCGCGGCTATCTCCGTGCGTGAGAGGGTTTTGACTTGTCCGCCGCAGTGTCCCATGATACAATAAAAATATCAAAACGGGGGCGGACAGGCCATGCTGAAAACAGCGGATGATTTGGAGCGCGCGATCTGTGCCGTGATCTGCCGAAGCGACGGGATCAGGGCCAAAGAAATAGCCGGGAAACTCGCCGTTGAGCGCTCGGCGGTAAACCGTGTGCTTTACCGCTCGCCGCTTTTGAAAGAGCTGTGCTGGCAGGATCGGGATTACCGCTGGCACGGCATCATACGGCAGGAGAGACCGCACCGCGGACTGCGGGAATTTGCGGGTTATTACGCGCTTGTCGGAGATTTCCTGGCCATGCCGGAGGACGAGTGGCTTGCGGCGCTGACGGAGGGCTGCGTGAATATCGGGAGAAATCTCAACGACACGCGCGGGCTGCTCCACTCGTTTCTGGACTGCAGACAGCAGATGCTCGTTCTTTTTCGTGATCTTGAGGACATGCTCGGAGAGAAGTGCCTTGATTGGGAAACGGCCTTCGAGCTGCGCCTGAAAAGATCCGGGCGCGTGCGCGTTTACGCGGATGTGCTGGTCATCACCGAGAACAGAGTATTTTCGCTGGAATTCAAGATGAAACACACGATCGAGCCGGGAGAGGTGGAACAGGCTGCCAAGTACAGCCCGTATCTGGAGATCGTGTTCGGCCCCGATTACGAGATCATACCGGTCCTGGTGCTTACAAGGGCGTCGGATCTTTTCCGATTCGTCCCGATCGGGGATGCGGACGCCGAACTGCCGGTCTGCTCCGGGGATATGATCTTCAACGTGTTCAATGAATATCTCGCCTTTCTTCCGGATTGAAGCGCATGGACCGGGAGTCCTGAGCGTTCCGGGTCCCGGACGGTGAAGAGGAAGCACACTCAGAGATAAATCGACAGAAAAGAGGAGAAACATGAAACGGGAGTTTTGGTTTGTTGTCGGCAGTCAGTTCCTGTACGGGCCGGAGGTCCTCGAGATCGTTGATTCCAGGGCAAAGGAGATCGCGGCGGACCTGACGGAGGCTCTTCCCTATCCGCTGGTTTATAAGGTCACCGCCAAGACCAACAGAGAGATCGCGGATGTTGTAAGGGAGGCAAATTACCGGGAAGAATGCGCGGGCATTATCACATGGTGCCATACCTTCAGCCCCAGCAAAATGTGGATCGACGGTCTGCGGGATCTTCAGAAGCCCTGGTGCCATTTCGCCACGCAGTACAACAGAGAGATCCCCAACGACGAAATAGACATGGATTTTATGAATCTCAACCAGGCGGCGCACGGAGACCGGGAACACGGCTTTATCGGCGCGCGCCTGCGCAAGCCGCGCAAGATCATCGCAGGGTACTGGAAGGACGAGAAGGTCCGCCGCCGTATCGGAGACTGGATGCGCTCCGCCGTGGGCGCCGCTGTTTCCCGGGAGATGAAGGTCATGCGCTTCGGCGACAACATGCGCGAAGTGGCCGTTACCGAGGGAGATAAGGTCGAAGCACAGACCAGGCTCGGCTGGCAGGTCAATACCTGGGCTGTGGGAGATCTGGTGCTGGAAATGAACGCCGTCACCGACTCCGAGATCGACGCGCTGGTGGCAGAATATGAGGCATCCTATGATGTGGCGACGGACGATATCGCCGCGATCCGCTATCAGGCGCGGGAGGAGATCGCTATCCGCCGGATGATGGATCGGGAGGGCTGCAGGGCCTTTTCCAATACTTTCCAGGACCTCTACGGCATGGAACAGCTCCCCGGTCTCGCGTCCCAGCATCTGATGTCGCTGGGCTACGGCTACGGAGGCGAGGGAGACTGGAAGGTCTCCGCCATGACCGCCATTATGAAGGCTATGGGAGAGGGCGGCAACGGCGCGTCCGCGTTTATGGAGGATTATACCTATCACCTCGTCGAGGGGCAGGAATACTCACTGGGCGCGCACATGCTGGAAGTCTGCCCGTCCCTCGCGGCGGGCAGGCCCCGGATCGAGACCCATCATCTCGGTATCGGAATGAATGAAAAGGATCCGGCGCGCCTTGTATTTGAGGGCAAGGCCGGCAGCGCCATCGTCGCCTCCCTGATCGACATGGGCGGGCGGCTGAGGCTGATCGTGCAGGACATCGAGTGCGTCAAGCCGATCCTGCCGATGCCCAATCTGCCGGTGGCCCGCGTGATGTGGCGGGCGATGCCGGATCTTACCACGGGCGTAGAGTGCTGGATCACGGCCGGAGGAGCGCACCATACGGTCCTCAGCTACGACGTCAGCGCCGAAATGATGCGCGACTGGGCGCGGATCATGGATATAGAGTTCGTTCATATCACGAAAGACACGACACCCGAGAAGCTGGAAGAAGAGCTTTTGGTGAAGGATCTTATCTGGAGGCTGAAATGACAGATCTTACGAAAACCGTTCTCGGTCTTGAGCTGGGGAGCACACGCATAAAAGCGGTGCTGATCGATGAGCGCCATATCCCCATCGCGTCCGGCGATTACGAGTGGGAGAACCGGCTTGTCAACGGAATATGGACCTATTCCATGGAAGACGTACACACCGGTATCCGCTCCTGCTTTGCAGGCCTGAAGGCCGACGTAAAGGCAAAATTCGGCGTTGAACTGACGACCGTGGGAGCCATCGGCGTCTCGGCCATGATGCACGGCTATCTGCCCTTTGATAAAAACGGAAAGCAGCTGGCGGAATTCCGCACCTGGCGCAACACGATCACCGGACCGGCCGCCGAAAAGCTGACAGAGCTCTTCGGATTCAATATCCCGCAGCGCTGGAGTATCGCGCACCTCTATCAGGCGATCCTCAACGGGGAGGAGCATGTGAAGGACATCGACTCCCTGACGACCCTTGCCGGATATATCCATCGGAAACTGACCGGCGAAAACGTCATGGGGGTGGGCGAAGCCAGCGGCATGTTCCCCATCGACAGCGAAAAGCTGGACTACGACGAGGATATGATCGGCAAATTCAACGCGCTCACCGGCATGGATCTTCGCGCCGTTCTCCCGAAGGTGCTGCCCGCGGGAGCGAACGCCGGGCGGCTGACGGAGGAGGGGGCTCTGTTCCTGGATCCGAGCGGCATGTTCAGGCCCGGCATCCCCGTCGCTCCCTGCGAGGGTGACGCGGGCACGGGCATGGCGGCGACAAACTCCGTGCGCGTGCGCACGGGCAACGTCAGCGCGGGCACCTCGGACTTTGCCATGATCGTTACGGACAAGCCCCTGGGCGTTCACCGGGAAATCGACATGGTCACAACGCCCGACGGCCTCCCCGTGGCCATGGTGCACTGCAACAACTGCACTTCGGATATCAACGCCTGGGTGAATCTCTTTTCCGAATTCTGCGTGATGATGGGCGTCGAGATCGACAGGGGGGAGCTGTTCACCCGGCTTTTCCGCGCCGCGCTGGAAGGCGAGGGCGACTGCGGCGGGCTTCTCTCCTACAATTATTTCTCCGGAGAGGGCGTCACGGACTTTGATGAAGGACGGCCCGTATTTCTCCGCAGGCCCGACGCAAACTTCAGCCTGGCCAATTTCATGCGCGCGCACCTGCTCTCCGCTCTGGAAACGCTCAAGATCGGGCTGGATATCCTGACCGGTGAGGAGAAGGTCGTCATCGACAGACTCTGCGGGCACGGCGGCTTCTTCAAAACTCCGGAGGTGGGGCAGAGGATGCTCTCCGCCGCTGTACATGCCCCCGTGACCGTAACGGAAACGGCGGGAGAGGGCGGACCTTACGGCATGGCGCTGCTCGCGGCCTATATGCTGTGGAAAGACGAGGGCGAGAGCCTCCCGGATTATCTGGACAGCAAAGTCTTTGCTGGAGCAAGATCGATCACGATCATGGCGGACGACCGGGACGCGGCGGGGTTTGACGCGTTCCTCGCCCGTTACAGAAACGCTCTCGGGGTAGAACGGGCGGCAACAGAGCTTTTCTGACGCGGACTCTTTCCCGAATGCCCGAAGGCGGACCCCGCTGTACCGCCATGGAGAGGTGTACGAATGAATATCTATATGGCGTTATCTCTGTTTTCCCTGATCATCCTGCTTTACTGGGTCATCACGGAGCTGTTCACGATCCTTTTCCGGTTTACCGGGCTCCCCGATGAGAAGGCGCGCTTTCAGGTCATCTCGCTGCTGACGGGCTGCGGATATACGACCAAGGAAAGCGAAATGCTTCTCTCTACCAGACAAAGGCGGGGGCTCGCAAGAGCAACCATGCTTTTCGGATATGTCTTCAACATCACGATCGTGACGGCGCTTATCAACGTGTTCCTGTCCCTGAAGCAAAGCAGGTCGGATTTCTACTTCGGCATTCTGATCCCTCTCGCCGCAACCGCCGTCATATTCGTTTTCATGCGCGTTCCCGCTGTCCATGCCTGGGGGGATCGGCACCTGCAGAAGCTGGCGGACCGTATCGTCGGGCAGACAGACCGCTTCAATTCCGTTATGCTGATGGATTATATCGGCACGGAAACGATCGCGCAGGTGACGCTGCACCACATCCCCGACGAGTATATTGACGTTCCGCTGTCCCGGATGGGACTGAAGGCAGAGACCGGGATCCTTGTCATGCTGATCGAAAAGCCCGGAAAGAAGGCCGAACCCGCCGGGGCGGACACGGTGTTTTCCGTCGGCGACAAGCTGACGGTTTTCGGTGACTACGCGGTGATCTGCCGCACTTTTCACGCCCGCGAAAGATTTGCCGATACGGCAAACGG
>JAEEGF011163216.1_pt1 | contig 12665 bp, 8 predicted proteins | sample 9134171 | NCBI WGS metagenome assembly JAEEGF01 (sample SAMN16246542, study PRJNA631951) | gut metagenome | biome: gut microbiome; feature: rumen; material: AP-attached | host: Bos | place: Iran: Karaj | collected 2018-10 | reverse complement strand
TGGCCTCGTCTATGGCCTTCATGAAGTACTGCTCGAGTTCCTCCTTGCTCTTTCCCTCGGAGAAGGAGGGCATTGGATAGATCTCGGCGAGCAGGCCGATCTCGGCGCCGGAGGCGTCCTTGATGGACCTGACGACGACCTCCTCGACCTCGAGAACGTTGAGCACGTAGCCTTCGATCTCCTCGGGGTAGACGTTCTTGCCGTTCTTGAGCACGATGAGGTTCTTCTTGCGCCCGGTGATGAATAGCTGCTCGTTCTCGTACTTTCCGAAGTCTCCGGTGTAGAACCAGCCGTCCTTCAGGACCTCGGCAGTCGCTTCGGGGTTCTTGTAATATCCGAGCATGACGTTGTCTCCGCGGTAGAGGATCTCGCCCTCGCCGTTTTCGTCGGGATCGTCGATCCTGACCTCGCCGCAGGGAAGCACGACGCCCACCGATTCGTAGTTGTTGAACTTGGGCCTGTTGACCGAGATGAGCGGGGAGCACTCGGTGATGCCGTAGCCGTTCTGAAGTATTATGCCTATGCCGTCAAAGAAGTCGGCGATCTCGGGGCGGATGGGAGCTCCGCCGCAGATGATCTGCCTGAGCTCGCCGCCGAATACCTCGTGGATCTGGGCGAAGATCTTTCTCCTCGCGTCGATGCCGACCCTGCGCAGGACGTTGGACATCTTGATGGCCCTGGACACGGTCTTGTTCTTTCCCTGCTTCTCGAGGGTCTTCCAGATCTTCTTGTAGAAGTTCTCCGCGAAGAGGGGGACGAGCATGATGAAGTCCGGCTTGTACTTCTTCAGATTGTCGGCGACGGTCTTGAGGCTCTCGTTGATGCAGATGGAGCATCCGGCGTTGTAGGACGCGATGATGCCGCAGGTCGCCTCGTAGGTGTGGTTGTAGGGGAGGACGGAGAGGCACCTCTCACCGAGGTAGGTGACCCTGCGCGCCTCGCAGGCGCAGCTGAGAAGAGCCTTGCGGGAGAGCATGACACCCTTGGCCACTCCGGTCGTTCCGGAGGTGTAGACGATGTCGGCAAGCGCCTCGCTGTCGGCGGTGACGGACAGATAGGTCCTGTCTCCCTCCTCGAAGAGCTGCGCTCCCTTTTCGAGGAGTTCGTCTAAACTGAGGAACCTTCCTTCGGAGGGCAGAGAGGGATCGAAGCACACGAAGTACTCGATGTCGGGCATCTCCGCGGCGCGCTCCCTGAAGTGCTTCTCGTATCTGCGCGTGAAGAACACGGCGTCGCTGTCGCTGTGGGAGAGGACGTTCATGATCTCATCGAAGGTGAGCTCCTTGTCCACAGGAACGACGACATTGTCGGACGCGAGCACGGTGAAGAAGCTGAGGAGCCAGGGATAGCAGTTGTCGCCGAGCACGGCGATGTGCTTCTTCCTGAGGCCCATGGCGCAGAAGGCTGTGCCCAGCACGTTGACCTGGTCCCTGAACTCCCTGCGGGTGACGGTGACGTCCATGCCGTCCTTCATGAAGCTGAAGGCGGCCTTGTTCGGGAACTTCTGCGCCTGCACGTCGAGCAGGTCCTTGAAGTCCTTCGATATCTGCACGTCCTCGTAGAGAGGATAGTTCTTTTGCATATCTGTATTCTCCTGTATAGCTCTGAGCTGAAATCGCAAATGACATAAAATTATATCACGTTACGGGGATATATCAAACGGAAATCGACAAATAAGAAACATCTGAGGCAGTTCTTCCCGGGCTCCGCGCGATTGACAAATAAGCCCTCGCAAACTAATATATAAAAGCAATCATTTGCATTTCAGCGCTTTTTAGCAGAAAAGGAGATAATCATGAAAGAAGGCGGATTCTTCAGCGAATTCAAGACATTCATCTCGCGCGGAAACGTCGTCGACATGGCCGTAGGCGTGGTCATCGGCGGCGCTTTCACAGCGATCATCAACTCGCTCGTCAAGGACCTCTTCATGCCGCTCATCGGCATGATCACCGGAGGCATCAACTTTGCCGAGCTCAACGTGACCATCCCCGCGAAGGTCGAGGGCGCCGAGCCCGTGGTGCTCGCTTACGGAAGCTTCATCCAGGCCATCATCAACTTCCTGCTCGTCGGATTCTGCATGTTCATCGTAGTCAAGAACATGAACAGGATGAAGAAGAAGGAAGAGGAAGCCGCTCCAGAGCCCGAGGCTCCGGCCGAGCCCGAGATCCCCGAGGACATCAAGCTCCTCACCGAGATCAGAGACCTGCTCAGCAAGTAGCGGAAAGCCTTATCACAGCGCGGTAAGCCGCGCTGCCCACCCCACATACCGGACGAATACTTTTGCAAGGAGTTATATCAAATGACGCTGGACGAACTCAGACAGGGAGTTTCGGCGGTCATCGTCTCAGTCGGCGGAGAGGGAGCTCACAGGCAGCATTTCCTGGACATGGGAGTCATTCCCGGCGCGAGCCTCACTATGGTGAAGCCCGCCCCCATGGGCGACCCCATAGAGTTCAGGATACATGGCTATGAGCTCACTCTGCGTCTTGAGGATGCCGCGAAGATAGAGATCAGCATCGAGGAACCTGAGGAAGGCTCCCCGGCAGGCGAGGACGGCCTGCAGCCGGACGAGAGCGCCGCGAAGGGCATAGAGCACCCCGGACTCGGAGAGTTCGGAAAGAGCCACGCCACCGACGCGGGCGAGCCCGTCCCCGCCGGGACCGTGCTGCGCTTCGCGCTTGCGGGCAACCAGAACTCGGGCAAGACAACTCTCTTCAACCAGCTGACCGGTTCCAACCAGCACGTCGGGAACTTCCCCGGCGTCACCGTCGACCGCAAGTCGGGGCAGATCAAGGGCTATCCCGACACAGAGCTCACGGACCTTCCGGGCATATACTCGCTCTCCCCGTACACCGAGGAGGAGGTGGTCTCCAGGGACTACATAGTGCGCGAGAAGCCCCACGGGATCATCAACATACTCGACGCCACCAGCATAGAGCGAGGTCTCTACCTCACGATGCAGCTGATCGAGCTCGGCATACCCATGGTGCTCGCTCTGAACATGATGGACGAGCTCGAAGGCAACGGCGGAAGCATCGACATCAACCTCATGGAGAAGATACTCGGCATCCCGGTGATCCCCATCTCCGCTATCAAGGGGCAGGGCATCAGCGAGCTGACCGAGCATGCCGTGCACGTCGCGCGCTTCCGCGAGAAGCCCGGTAGGATAGACTTCTGCGACGAGAAGCAGCACGGCGGCGCCGTCCACAGGAGCATCCACGCCGTGAGCCACCTCATAAGCGACCACGCCGAGCAGGCGGGTCTTCCGGTGCGCTTCACCGCGACAGACCTGCTCAGCGGAAACACCGCCTATCTCCCCGAGCTCAAGCTCACGCAGAACGAGGATGAGATGCTCGAGCACATCTGCGTGCAGATGGAGGAGGAGAGGGGACTCGACAGGTCCGCGGCCATCGCGGACATGCGCTTCTCCTTCATACAGAAGCTGGTCAAGGCCACCGTCAGAAAGCCCCGCGAGAGCAAGGAGCGCATACGCTCCGAAAAGCTCGACAGCGTGCTGACCGGAAAACACACCGCGATCCCCGTGTTCGTGCTCATAATGGCGGCGGTCTTCTATCTGACCTTCGGGCTCATAGGAGTCTGGCTTCAGGACATGCTCGCCGCGCTCATTGACAGGGGCGCCGAGCTCACGGCTGACGCTCTGGCCGCGGCCAACGTCAGTGAGGGGCTGACCTCGCTCATCATCGACGGCATCTTCGCGGGCGTTGGAAGCGTCCTCAGCTTCCTGCCCGTCATAGTCGTGCTGTTCTTCTTCCTCTCGCTGCTCGAGGATACGGGCTACATGGCGAGAGTCGCGTTCCTCATGGACAGGCCTCTGAGAAAGCTCGGCCTCTCCGGCAGGAGCATAGTGCCGCTGCTCATAGGCTTCGGCTGCTCCGTCCCCGGCGTGATGGCGAGCCGCACCATGCCCTCCGAGAGGGACAGAAAGCTCACCGTCATGCTCATACCCTTTATGAGCTGCACGGCCAAGCTGCCTATCTACGGCTTCCTCACCGCAGCGTTCTTCCCCAAGTACAGCGGGCTCATCATAGTGGGGCTCTACCTGCTCTCCATGCTGACAGGCATACTCTACGCCGTGCTGCTCAAGAACACCATGTTCAGGGGAGAGGCGATACCCTTCGTGATGGAGCTTCCGAACTACCGCATGCCCTCGGCCAAGAACGTGCTGCAGCTGCTCTGGGAGAAGGCCAAGGACTTCATCGAGAGGGCGTTCACCATCATCTTCATGGCCTCGATAGTGATATGGTTCACCCAGTCCTTCGACATGACCATGCACATGACGGACGACTCCTCCGTGAGCATACTCGCCGTGGTGAGCGGGATCATCGCTCCGATCTTCGCGCCGCTCGGACTGGGCGACTGGAGGTTCTCCACTGCCATAATCACCGGCCTGCTCGCGAAGGAGAGCGTGGTCTCCACGCTCGAGATCCTCTTCGGAGAGGGGACGACCATAGCCGCGGCAGCGGGGCTTCCCGCCGGCGCCGCGCTCCTGGTCTTCTGCCTGCTCTACACGCCCTGCGTAGCCGCGATAGCCGCGGTCAAGCGCGAGCTCGGAGGGAAGTGGGCCGCGGGCATAGTTGCCGCCCAGTGCGCCATAGCCTGGGTCGCCGCCCTGATAGTAAAGCTCCTGGTAGCCGCGCTGATTTGAGAATAGATTCAGAGAATTTTCGAAAAAGCACTTTACAAATCCGGTACCCGGTGCTAATATATCACCGTTGCGACACGCAGCGCGCGGTATTGGCGGAATTGGCAGACGCGTACGGTTGAGGGCCGTATGGGTAACTCCGTGGTGGTTCAAATCCACTATACCGCACCAACGGACCCGCTCCCAATGGGAGCGGGTCTTTTCTCGCTTTTTGACGGGCTTTCACGGCGCGGGAGCCGCATAGGGCCGCAGGCAGCTCGCTTATGCGCACGGCGGGCCATAGGGACAGACCTGTCACTGAGGCGAAGGCAGCTCAGTTTGATTGAACGCCGCGCCGCGCTTTGCTATAATGATTGACGATAGAACAGGCTATATGCGCGGCGGGACCGCGCGATAACAGACCGGATGCGCGGAAGGACCGCGGGAGATAATTTAATGGACTTGAAAGACCTTATAAAGACAGCCGAGAGCGGCGGGCACCTCTGGATGAGCGAGCTCAGAAAGGAGTTCGACGTCTACTCAAACGAGAAGCTGGTGCTCAAGGCCGTGCTCTTCGACTGCACCACGAGAGACCTGGAGCTACGGCTGCCCAGGCCGGAGAACGAAAGTGAAGAGGAGTTCCTCAGGGATTATACTGCCAGGAACATCTTCAACATCCTTTCGGTGCTCGGAGGCCAGTCGATGAGCCTCTACTACAGGCGGGATCTCGAATGGCTCGACAAGCTAGTGCAAAGCGCCGTCAGCCTTGTGAAGGAGCATCCCGGCTACTCGAAGGTCATCAGCATAAACAACAACATGGCTTCCGCCCTGGGCTTCGGGAGGTTCTACTTCTCGATGATCGATCTGAGGGCCCTGGAGCCCGCCTCAGAGGCCGGAAGCGAGCCTTACGAGTTCCTGCCCCAAAAGCTCAGAAAAGCCGCTCAGACGGCCTGTAAGGGGCTTTATCTGGGTCTCGACGTCGGGGGATCCGACATCAAGCTCGCAGCGGCCGAGGGCGGCCGCATCACAGAGCTCAGGGAATACGACTGGGACCCCGAATCCTTCACCGAGGCGGGCATGCTCACAGGCCCCATCCTGAAGCTCGCGGAGGAGGCGGCGCAGGGCAGGCTCTTCGACGCCATAGGCGTGAGCTTCCCCGACATCTGTTGCGGAGACCGCATAGTCGGAGGCGAGACTCCCAAGACCAGGGGCATCAGGGAGGCTCATCCCGGTTCCTACAGGGAGCAGCTCGCTGAGATAAGCGCTCTCGCGGACGAGCTAAGGCGCTTCGCTAAGCCCGGCGCTCCGGTCAGGATAATCAACGACGGCCACATGTCCGCCTTCACTGCCGCGGTCGAGTACGCGGAGGCTGGTGAAGCCGATCTGAGCCGAGGAATCGTCGCGCATTCGCTGGGCACCGACCTGGGCTTCGGCATGATAGACAGCCGCGGAGCCATCGGCGACATGCCCCAGGAGTTCTACGACATCTATCTCGACATGGGCGACCTGCCTTCCGCGGCCATACCCGCTGCCGACATCAGGAGCACATGCAACGAGAACACGGGGCTTCCCGACGCGCGGCGCCTCATGGGTCAGTCCGCCGCGTTCAGGCTCGCGATGAGCCGCGGCATCGCCGGAATGAACCTCTTCACCGACAGCAGGGGCGGCATCGTCACCATCGCGAAGAAGCCCGACATGAGAAAGCCCTGTTTGGAGGCCCTGATGATCAGGGCTCAGGACAGCTCGACTCCCGAGGCGGAGATCTTCAGGGAGATAGGCAGGAACCTCGGCATGATGAGCAGGGAGATGGACTTCCTTCTCGCGCCGGCGACGGACAGGCGCCTGGTATTCGGGCGCTTCGTCAAGCGCCGCGAGGTGTTCGAGCTCATAAAGCAGGGCTGCGCCGAGACCGCTCCCTTCATCGAGCTTGAGGCGGGGGACGAGAGCCTCGCGAACACTCCTCTCATGAGGGAGCTCGCCGCCTCTCCGAAGTACACTGTTGCCCAGTTCGGGCAGGCAGTCGGCGCGGTATACTACGCCGTATTCGCGGGCGGGGCAGACGACAGCGTCCTGCCGTTCTTCAGCTGATACAGATCCGCAGAGATCTTCAAGGAGAAAAGCTATGAAAAGAAGTGAGATCAACAAAGCGCTCAGAGAGATGGAAGCCTTCATAGAGGAGCACCGCTTCCCGCTCCCGCCGTTCTGCGGCTTCACGCCGGAGGAATGGAAGGAGAAGGGGCACGATTACGACGAGGTCAGAGAGAACATGCTCGGCTGGGACATCACCGACTACGGGCTCGGGGACTTCGAGAAGGTCGGATTCTCCCTGATCACCATCAGAAACGGCAACCTCAAGATGCCTGAAAAGTACAAAAAGACCTACGCCGAGAAGCTGCTTTACATAAAAGAGGGGCAGTATTCCCCGATGCACTTCCACTGGTCCAAGATGGAGGACATCATCAACCGCGGAGGCGGCACCGTGCTCATCAGGGTCTACAATTCCACGCCTGACGAGGACCTCGACAGGGAGAGCCCCGTCCACGTCCACACCGACGGCAGGGAGATGGTGGTAGAGCCCGGCACCCAGATAGAGCTGAAGCCCGGAATGAGCATCTCCATACAGCAGGGGCTGTATCACGACTTCGAGGTCAAGGCCGGGACCGGCCCGGTGCTGCTCGGAGAGGTCAGCCAGTGCAACGATGACAACATCGACAACCGCTTCTACGAGCCGGTGGGCCGCTTCCCGAAGATCGAGGAGGACGAGGCTCCCTACAGGCTGCTCTGCAACGAGTATCCCGCGGCTCCGGAGAGCGAAGCTTAAAGCGGAGGCTCATATGTACGACATAACAGCCATAGGCGAGCTGCTCATAGATTTCACCCCGGACGGGAAGGGCGGCATGGTCCCCAATCCCGGCGGGGCTCCCTGCAACTTCCTCGCGGCCGCCGCCAGATGCGGCGCCAGGACCGCCTTCATCGGCAAGGTAGGCGCAGACGCCTTCGGAGCGAGGCTTAAGAAGGTGATGGAGGACTGCGGGGTCGACGTGAGCGGGCTCATAGAGGACGACAGATACTTCACGACGCTGGCCTTCGTCCACCTCTCTGAGGACGGAGACAGGAGCTTCAGCTTCGCGAGGAAGCCCGGCGCCGACATGATGCTCGAGCTCTCCGAGATAGACTTCGGCAAGGTGCTTGACAGCAGGCTCCTGCACTTCTGCGGCAGCCTCTCGCTAACCGACGATCCCTGCCGCGGCGCCGTTCTGGAGACCGTCAGGAGAGCCAGGGAGGCGGGGGTGCTCGTAAGCTTCGACGTCAACCTGCGCGAGCCGCTATGGAAAGATCTCGGCGACGCGAAGAGAGAGCTCCTGAACGGAGTCTCGAGCGCGGACATAGTCAAGCTAAGCGAGGAGGAGCTCGAGTTCCTCGGCTTCTCAGAGCCCGAGGAGATACTCGAAAGCTGCGGCGCGAGGATGGTCATGCTCACGATGGGAGCCATGGGAGCCAGCCTCATGACGAAGAACGCGAGCTGCAGGGTATTCGCCCCGCCCGTCAACGCGGTGGACACCACCGGAGCCGGCGACATATTCGGCGGCAGCGCCATGGTAGAGCTGCTCGCGGCGCAGAAGGATATCGAGGAGCTCGACGAGTTCGATCTCATGCGCATAGGCAGCTTCGCCTGCGCCATGGCGAGCTATTCCACGGAGAAGCAGGGCGGCATACCCAGCATCCCCGACCCGATGAGGTTTATATAAGCGAGAGGTGCTCAATGGACTATTCAGGCTTTTTCACAGATGAAGCGGTAAGGCTCGAGATTCTCAGAAAGAGGGCCTACAACATGCGCTGGGCCGAGCAGCCGGAGGACGTGCTGCCCATGACCGCGGCAGACCCGGACTTCCCGGCATGCCCGGAGGTCGTAAGAGCTATCAAGGACTACGCCGACGCAGGCTACTTCTCCTACACGCCCCCGCTCGGGCTGCCCGAGTTCAGGGAGGCTATAGCCTCCGGGCTCAGGCGCCGCAAGAACGAGGACGTGGACCCGTCGCTGGTGCTCCCGATAGACAGCGCCGCGAGGGCGATGCACGTTACCGCCGCGATGCTGCTTCAGCCGGGCGACGAGATGATAGTATGGGACCCCGTCGACTTTCTCTTCAGGGCGAGCTGCCTCGCCGCCGGCGGCACTCCCGTGCTCTTCCCGACAAAGCTCGGAGCTGACGGAAAGATAGACCTCAGCGATCTCGAGAGCTACGTCACCCCGAAGACGAAGCTCATAGGACTCTGCAATCCCCACAACCCGGTCGGAGCGCTGTACAGCAGGGAGACCCTTGAGACTCTGCTCGACATAGCGGACCGCCACGGGATCTGGATCATGAGCGACGAGATCTGGTCGGATATCGTATACCCGGGCGAGGAGTTCATGAGCCTCTTCGATCCGCGCGTCAGGGGCAACAAGGAGCGCGTCATAGGCATCTACGGCTTCTCCAAGACCTTCGGAGTCGCGGGGCTTCGCATAGGCTGCGTGTACGCCGCCTCCAAAGCCGCCTTCGATAAGGCCGTCGAGGCCTCGGGAGTGCTCTCAACCGCGGGAGGCATCAGCTCGCTCTCCCAGATAGCCGGTACCGCCTGCATGAACGAGGGCTTCGACTACTTCGACGCCTTCCTTAAGCACCTCACGAGGAACAGGGACTACGCCTGCGAGAGGCTGAACGCCATGAAGGGCATCAGCTGCAGGAAGCCCCAAGCCACCTATCTGGTCTTCCCCGACATAAGCTCGACCGGGCTTGCCAGCGTCGAGTTCGCCGATCTCATGAGGGAGAAGGCCAAGCTCGCTATAGTGCCGGGCTCCGAGCGCTTCTTCGGCCCCGGAGCCGAAGGTCACGTGAGGATATGCATCGCGACCAGCTCCGGACTGCTGAAGGAAGGACTCGACCGCTTCGAATACGGGCTCAGCCTGATCTGACAACACCGATCTGAGTGACAGAAGGAGGACTATCCATGAAGAAAGTCGCTATAGAGGATATGGCGCGCATCAGGGCGCTGGGAAATCTGACTCTCTCCCCGGAGGGCGGCAGGATCGCCTTCACCGTAAAGACCGGCAAGGCCGATCTAAGCGGCTACGACACCGATATCTGGGTCTATGACGAGGCTCATGAGCCCGCCCTGTACCGCCTGACCTCGGGCGGAGACGGAAGCGCACCTGTGTTCTGCGGAAACGACGCCGTCGTGTTCTCCGCGGACAGGAGCAGGGAAAAGAAGGATGGCCCAAAGCTGAAGACGGCTTACTACCGCATATCCCTGAACGGAGGAGAGGCCGAGGAGCTCTTCACACTCCCAATGCCGTGCTCGTCGCTGGAACCGCTCGGAGACGGCAGATGGCTCGCGCTCGGAAAGCACAGCCTCAGCCTTCCCGACTTCACCAAGCTGGACGAAGCAGGAGCAGCCGATCTCAAGAAGACCCTCGAGGATGAAAAGGACTACGAGGTATTCGACGAGCTCCCGTTCTGGGCGAACGGCATGGGCATAGTGAACAAGTGGCGCGGAGGGCTCTACTTCTGCGGTCCAGAAGCCGGGGCAGTGGAGTTGCTGAGCGAGAGGGAGCTTCAGGTCATGGGCTTCGCCCTCACCAAGGACCGCGCCGCGGCGGCGTGCTGGGGCACCTTCTACGAGGGAGACGTCAACCGCAACCGCGCCAGGCTCTTCGTATACAGCCTCGCGGGAAGCGCAGCGGACATCAAGGCCTCCGCGAAGGAGATCGCTCTTCCCGAGGGCTTCACCATAAGCGAGGCGCGCTTCGTGTCAGGAAGGCTCGTCGTTCTCGGAACGAGGGGTGAGAGGATGGGAAGCAGCCAGAACGACGGAGTCTACGAGCTCGCGCCAGACGGGGCGCTCAGGCTGCTCTGCGAGCCGGACATCACCTTCGGGCCCGTGGGAGCCGACGTCGCCGGAGGAGGCTCGTCCTTCGAGGCAGACGACGCGCTGTACTTCGTCAGAAACGAGGGCTACCGCTCGTTCTATGAGAAGATGGAGCTTCCCGGATGCTCCGTAAGCGTCGTATCCGGCGATCTCGAGATAGTATCCGCCGCCGTCGGCACGGACGACATCTACATGATAGGCATGGAGAAGGACCGTCCGCAGGAGCTCTACCGCAGGAAGGGCGGAAAACTCGAGAAGCTCTCCAGCTTCAATGAGGACTACGTGAAGGAACACGAGATAGCCTCAGCCGAGCATTTCGTCTTCAAGGACCGCGAGGGCACCGAGATCGACGGATTCATCCTGAAGCCGGCAGGCTTCGACGAGTCAAAGAGCTATCCGGCCATACTCAGCGTCCACGGAGGTCCGCGCTCGGCTTACGGACAGGGCTTCTTCCACGAGTTCCAGTACTGGGCGGGCAGGGGATACGTGATCTTCTTCTGCAATCCTCCCGGATCCTCAGGCAAGGGCGACGCCTTCGCCGACATACTGGGCGAAAAGTTCGGCGTGAGGGACTTCAACGCCGTCATGGACTTCACGGACGAGGCGCTGAAGAGGGTACCGCAGGTCGATCCCGCGAGGGTCGCCATGACAGGAGGCAGCTACGGCGGCTTCATGGCCAACTGGATCATAGGCCATACCGACCGCTTCGCCGCGGTCGCCTCCTGCAGGAGCATCTCCAACTACGTGAGCAAGCTGCTCACCACCGATATCGGCTACTACCACAACGCCTCCCAGATGGGCCGCGACCCCTGGAACGGAGCCGCGATGCTATGGGAGCACTCGCCGCTGGCCTACGCCGACAGGGTCAAGACTCCGACGCTCTTCATACAGAGCGACGAGGACTACCGCTGCTGGATGGGAGACGCGCTGCAGATGCTGCAGGCCCTGCTGCTGCACGGAGTTCCAGCGCGCATGTGCCTGTTCCACGGCGAGAACCACGAGCTTTCTCGCAGCGGCAAGCCCAAGCACAGGGTGCGCAGGATAAAGGAGATCACCGAGTGGTTCGACAGGTGGACCGCGGAGAAGTAGAGGCTAATAGAGACGATAACAAAAGACCCCGCGCATGACGCGGGGTCTTTTCAATTGACGATCTAAGCTCTCGTCCTGAGCAGGTACACAGCCGTAAGCATCAGCGGATAACTGGCGTAGAAGACGTAGCGCAGCCACAGGGCGTTGGGCCCGCGCTCGCCGGTTGAAAGCCAGCTCAGCAGCACGGCCGCCGCGATGTAAGGCGCCGCGTCCGGAAGGGCTATGGCGCAGAGGGCGAAGAAGCCGGCGAACTGGAACAGCCTCGGATAGCTGAGCTCCTGCGATATGCAGAACACGTAGGGTATGGCTACGGCGAAGGGAGAGGGCTCCACGTTCGCCGTCCTGCATATAAGGATCGACACGGCGATCACGGCGGCGTCCGTGAGCAGGCTAACCACGGAATTGTCCGCGGCCTCCTTGACGCTGTCACATACGTACATGCCGCAGAGCGCGATCAGAAGGGCGAATATCGCGTTCTGACCGTGCGAGCTCACAGGGTAGCCGTAGTGAAGCAGATCGAAGGGTATCTCCGCGATGAGGGCGAATATCAGCAGCCTCTTGGCGTAGAGATAGCGGTCCGAGCTCATCAGGTATCCGTTGGATAACAGAAATGAGAATATCGTAAACGCAAACAGGGCGCAGCCCTCCGCGAAGCTCAGCTGGGCGGAATGAGCCGGCTGGCCTCCGCCCATGACGACGCAGACCGCGGCCGCCGCGAAAGCGAGAGCCCTCAGGCTGAACGAGTTTATGAGGTTTTTCAGCGCTCTGCTTCTCTTCAAATTAGGCTCCGTCTATCGATGCTTACAGTGCTTATTATTCCTGCTTTCCGCGGCTTACAGGATGTTGATCCCGGCCTGCCTGCAGCGCTCTCTGGTCTCGTCGTCCCATACGGAGGACTGGACCTCGCCGATGTGCGCGTTGCCCATAAGCAGCATGCAGAGACGGCTCTGGCCGCTTCCGCCGCCGATAGTGAAGGGAAGCTCGCCCGCGAGCAGGGCCGTGTGGAAGGGAAGCTCGCGCCTCTCCT
>JAEEGF011140779.1_pt1 | contig 12665 bp, 14 predicted proteins | sample 9134171 | NCBI WGS metagenome assembly JAEEGF01 (sample SAMN16246542, study PRJNA631951) | gut metagenome | biome: gut microbiome; feature: rumen; material: AP-attached | host: Bos | place: Iran: Karaj | collected 2018-10 | reverse complement strand
GAAGTCCTGCTGGCGTATTAGCCTTGAAAGGATGCGCTCGCGCCCGATGGCCGTGGAGAGCTCGATGTCAATCAGATGAAGGCTCTCGGATGCGGGAACAAGGTCGAGACGAGGCTCGACGGATATGACGGGAAGCTCAGATGCCCTGCCCGTCATGGCTTCATAGATGCCGGGGACTTCAACGTCTCCGGCAAGCGAATAGGTGAGGTTGGCCTGCGGGTCTAGATCCATGAGAAGAACCCTGTGACCCTTCATGGCCAGGATGCTGCCGAGGCAGCTTACGGTTGTTGTCTTGCCTACGCCACCCTTGTGGTTGGCTACGGCGATGATTCTGCATTCCATAGTTTTACTTCTTGTCTTTATTTATTGTTAGTACCAGTCTTGTCCTGGGATTTTGAATTGAAGGAGGCATCGGGAGAATGCCTGCGGAACCAGTCCAGGGCATCATGTTCGGAAACGTCAATGAACTGGAAGTTCGGTGCGGCCTTCGCCACCTGCTTCATGGTTTCATTGTCAGCGGGAAAGGTCAGCACGGCCACGCCGCCGATTCTCTGGATCGTCTCGGGGTTGCGCCCGAGTCCCCTGGCCACGGCCAGAGCCGAGTCCCCATAGAACTCGAAGGCCCTGGAATCAGAGACCCTGAGTGCCCAGACCTTGTCCCTGGGAGCATCCTTCGTCTTGAAGTGCAGAAACCCGATCTTGGCCTGCGTGAGGCTGTCAAGGGGCACTGATCCCTCGATCTCGTAGGCCTTCGCGCTTACTACCTCTATCCTGTAGAGCACGGGCTTCTCGGCATCAAGGTTGTCAACGTGAAGAAGTTCGCCGAGACGCCGGTAGATATCGGATTCAGCAACAACCTCCTTGTAGTAGCCGGCGGGCCTGGCGACACTGCCCTCATCATAATAGGTTATAATGTAGCCCTTTCGTACCCTCTCGACCGTGATATACAGCGGGAAAAAGCTTTCTCCGGAAAGACGGGGTGAAGATGAACCATCCTGATTTGCCATAATGAGTATTTTTTTTATTATTACATGCGGACCAGCCAGTTTCTATATGAAAAATAAAAACATCAATCCGTCTTATTCCCAGACGCGCTCTCCTTAAAGGTGCGCAAATCGATATCATAGCTGCTGCATACGCCTTCGTAGTCAAAGACCATGACGCGCTCCTGATTATACAGCAGCTCCATGTCGCCCTTGTCGTTGGGCTTGCGCAAGGGATTGCCCGCCTCGTCGTAGATGTAGAACTTCAAGGGCGAATGCGTCTTGCCGACATATTCGGCAAGGGATGTCAGATAACTTGAAAGGGAGTCATCCGAAAGCATCATCTTGCCCTCGCGCTTGGCCTGAATGCTCGCCTTGGCCATGCAGATCCTTTCCCTGACAAAAAGAAGATCCTTGCCCTTCCCGAAATCTACGGTCCTGACGGGAACGTTCCTCTGCGTCACCTTGACCGACTGGACGTTCATGATCTTGTAGTCCTGCCCTTCCCTTATCTCCCCGAGCTGGCGGGCCTTGGCGAACATTGACCAGAACATGGAAACCTCATCGGAACTTGAGCAGAGCGAGAACTGGTAGTTGATGCCGCTGTAGCAGAGGTCCTTCACGCGTTGCGCGTCGAAGGGAAGACTGTCGCCAATGACACCCTCAAGGGCATAGTACACGGCGAGCATCATCGACCAGTTGTTGATGAATCGTTCGCCCACGACATTGTAGTTGACATTGCGCTTGAAGTCCCTGAGCGCACGCTCCCATGATGCGCGCCAACGCGCCTTGAACTCGCTGCGGTAGCCGACAAGTTCGGCGGTAATGTTCGTGGGCCCCTGGTTGCGGAGGGCAAGAAGGCGGTGGAAGCGGTCAGTCTCCTCACGCGTACGCTCGCTCTTCTGAGATTCAAGGAATATGACGCGCGAGAAGAGCGCGACATCGGCAGTCGGAAGTTCCTGCCCCGTAAGGACAACTCCGCAATCGACACTCGTCGATTCCCTGCGCTCACCGTCGGTGCTGCGCTTGCTGCGGCCTGCATTATCATAGATGCCCTTCAGAAAGTCTATGTGCTTCGCACTGAGACTGTTCTTGTATTCGTCGAAATGCACCATCATGTCGCTGACCTCCGCACATTTCTCGCCCATGGCGAAGTAGGATGTGCTTTCAAGGTTGCTGACCTCGGGATTGCGCTGGAAAAGGCTGAGAAGAGAGATCGCAAACTCCGTCTTTCCCGTCCCCTTCTTGCCATAGATGTTCAGAAGGGGGAAGGAGCGGGTGCTCTCGACAATGATGTCACGGAAAAGGGTAGCAAGATAGAAGCAGACTGCAATGACACCGTTGCCCCCGTAAAGTTCGAGGAGCAGAGAGAAATATTCCCTCATGTCCACCGAAGAGGATGAATCGTGGAGAAAACGCCGCTCGTTGACGTACGCGGAACGGTTGGACATGTGGATCTTGGACATGGCGGGAAGATAGAACGTGCCGCCGCCTAGCCTGACGATGCCGTATTCGTCAACGGCCTTCCATCTGCCTTCATGCACCACTCCGTTGCAGAAGGAATAGAAGCCGGTGTCACCGAACATGTTCCAGCCCATCCTTGGAACGCGCTGCGCCTCCTCTGACTTCTCGTAGAGATAGGCCTTGAGAAGCTCGAACTTGTCGGGCTTCTCGAAGAAGCGGAAATTGCCCTTGCCCTCTATCTGGACCTTGAAGCGGTCAAGGGCTGTGACATCGGCCTGTTTAAGCTCCACGGTCTTCACTACCCTGCTCTCGTTCTCCAGCTCGAAGATGCGGGTGGGCGAACTGTCATCGGCAATGAGGAAAAGCGGGCGAAGGACGAAGTTCGTCCATTCGCGCTCGCGTCCCTGCGGGTCAAGGTCATAGTAATGGAAGTCCCTCTGGAAGAAACTGAACCCTTCAAGGCCCTCGGAACAACTCATGGCCTTCTCTCGCCTGCTTGTCTGCAGGCGGCGGCCTGCATCGGCCAGCGCGGCTCGCCATACGCCGACCTCCCTGTGCTTCTTCTTAAGCGAAGAAAGCAACGTGGTTCTCAACACGTCGTCACCGACAAGCGCAAGAAGATCACAAGTGTCGGAGACGGCCTTCGTCCGCTCCTCTTCGGATTCGTCCTGAACGATGTGCTTCCCTGCATACCAGACAATGAAGTCGCTTTCCGTCATCGACTCCCAAACGTCCGTGGACGTGATATATGAGTCGGCATCCCTCTTCCCGTCATCGCCTGCGGGTATCTCCCGAACGGTGACGCAGAAGCCCATCTCAAGGGCGAGCCTGCCGTTCGAGAAGACGAACTGCTCGCCACGACCGAACCTTTCGCCCGGCTTGGGCACGTCCGAATCGGGAATGAAGCAGACGGTGCACTGCTGAGAGCGGAAAACCGCAAGCTGCTCCCGAGACCACGAGCCGCCGAGAGAGGCGACCACATTCCCGATGCCGAGCGACTGAAGTCGCATGACATCGGGTGCGCCCTCGACGAGAAAGACCTTGCCGGTCTTGCGCACCGCCCTCATCGCGACATCAATGCCGAAGATGCTGCCGCGCTTTGTATAAATGGGACAGTCACGACCGTTGATGTACTTGGCCGCTGCACCTGCCGTCTTGTTCAGCGCACGAGCCGTGAACGTCACGATCCTGCCGTAAAGGTCGCGCTGCGGAATGACAAGACGGCCACGGTAGGTGTCATAGAACCTTGCACTGCCGCCTTTCTCCGACTTGCCTACAAGCCCGAGCTCAAGCAGAAGATCGACCGACATGCCGCACTTGACTGCATGGTCAAGGAACGAATGCCCGTCCTTCGGGCAGTAGCCAAGGCCGATGGTCTTGCAATACTCGGACGGCCAGCGTCCTGCGGGGGAGCTGTCGGAACGTTCTGCATACGCCCTGCATCTGCGGGCATCTTCATCGTCGGCCTCGTACCTTTCTCGAAAATAGGCATACGCAAGCTCGTTGCAGCGGAACAGCTCCTCACGAACCTTCTGCTGCTGCCTTTCCTCGGGAGAAGGGGCTTCCTCGATGTCAGAAAGGTCAACATCATGGCAGTACTGCCCCAACAGGAAACGGACGGCTTCGCCGAACCCGATTCCCTTCAGTTCCCTGACGAGGGTGATGACATCCCCGCCCTTGCCGCACCCGAAGCACTTGAACCTGTTAAGGGCAGTGTCAAGGACAAGCGAAGGTGTCTTCTCATCATGGAAGACACAACGGCACTTCTTTCGGGCAGGTCCCGCATTCGACAGACTTGTGCCGGGACACAGGTCTTCGAAAACGCGGCAGATGTCAATGCTTGACTTGACAATCTCTATATACCTTTCCTTTACCATCTTGAAAAATGAATAATTACATGAAATGTCACAAAACCGGTGACTTCAGCTTCCACGTTTCGCCCTCGATGATCAGCGTCAACCGATCAAGATCGGAGGGAGAGAGAGGGCGATGCGGTTTTCCACGATATATAGTAAGTAGCTTGGCCTGCCACGAGCGGGACGTGCCGCCCAAGGGCTTGCATATGTAGGACGTGAAACGCCCCTTGTCCCACTTCGGCAGGTCATAATAATATACAGCAACTTCCCTTTCGGTCATAAAGAATGAGCATTTAAATGTTAAATATTGTAATTTTTTTCTCTATGTAAAAGAAAATTATTATTTTTGCACCGCAAATATACGCAGAATTTTGTATTATCGAAAAAATCTGCTCAATTTATTAAGGGATTTAACATTATTTAACTATATATTCGCTCAAACTTTGTAATTATGCTCAATCTGGAGTTCATCGAAACCCTCTATAATGGTCTCACGAGGGACCGGCAGAAGGAACTTTGCACCTTGCTCTTCAAGAACAGCAAGCAGACAATGGAATACTTCAAGAGAACACAGACAATAAGTCTGGCCAAGCTTGAAATACTGGCTGACTATTTCGGACTGCCACTCGATGCTTTTCGTAAGAACGGGCAGCAGAAAACAAATAATGTTGCCGGAAACAACAATTATGTAGGAAACATTTCCTACAGTACTACCCTGATGAAGGAGAACGAGGCACTTCGCAAGGAGATAGAAACCCTCCAGTCAATGATCACCGCAAAAGATGAGGTGATCCAGGCCAAGAACGAGGTCATTAATGCCTTGAGATTCCGCATTTCTCACGAAGAAGGCACCATCAAGTCATGAAAAATCCTTTTTTAGAATTTGAAATGCTCAAATAATTGAGCGAAATTTCATACCTCATACCATTAAACAACCCTTTACTGAAAGCCGGGGATTACCCTCGGCTTCCATTTTTTTGTCATTAAAGAGGTCCTGAATGCCACTCATAAGCAGATCCAAGATATAGCTGTTCTATTCCATTCTTTAGCTAAATGTGCAGAAAATGTAAAGAAAATTTGGTAAATATTGAAATTATGCTTAGATTTGCAGCGCAAACTAAAACAATACAATAATGACAACATTGACAATTAGTGACTTCAGGAGCAATATGGCTTCAACTTTTGACCGCGTTGATGCTGGAGAGTTCGTATTCATTAACAGAGGAAGGCAAAAGACCTATGCCATCATTCCGATTAAGGAAGATGACTTGAGCATTTCTCCGGAACTTGCGTCCAAGATCGAAAAGGCAAGGCAAGAACACCGTGAAGGCAAGGGCATTGCCCTTAACTCCCATGAGGATATTGACCGATATTTGGACTCAATGTAATCAAGTATGGAACAGAAATATCCAACGAAGCCGAAAGAGTTGTAAGGAAATGGAAAAAATCCAATCCGCAACTCTGGAAAAATACGCCAAAAATATGCAAGAACCTGCAACATAAGCAGGATCTTCTCTCAACACATCAATACCATTGACAAGAAAAATATATCTTATATCTCTACCAAATATATATTGAATTTCAATGCTTCACCGAACCTGATCCTTGCACTCTTCCTCATAACGTAAAGCTTCCCACAAGACAGCTGCAGCCCATACCGCAACTTGGCAATTTTCTTGCCAGGTGCTGCCTGCATGTCAAACATGCAGGCTAGGCCTCCGCTGTCTTCCGCCCACCCTCAATCGACAGATTTCTTTAACCGCATTGGCCAATCCGGCCTCATGGCTTCCGTGTCTGGGGAATTTTCACTGCAAAGTTACCCGCCGACTGCCACTATGCAAGGGCTTTCAGAAAATCTTCCTTTTTTCTCCATGGAACAAAAAAGAGTATTTCCCGAACCTTCCCTTGCATTGGGTGGCTGACGACGAACTTTCCAGGCAGTGAAAATATTCCCGATACTCAGCCATGGAGAGGCTGAATTAAGGGAAGAGAATATTAACTCGGCGAGCCAGAAGCCGGAAACAAATCCCAAGGGCATGGGTAGTTGATTATGAAACTTGAACAGGCATTCAAGAACGTCGCAGCCTATGCCGCAGGAATGGAAACATGGGTGAAGCACTCTTATTCAGGCGAGCTCGAATATTCTTTTACAAGTGATTTCGCGGTCGCCGACTGGATAAGTGGAGTAAAAGGAGTAGTTGAGACATATCAGCGTGTGAAAGACGAATGGCTGGACAACTACAAGGCTTTTACAGAGGTTGTAATTTCCTTGAATATGCTTTGTTGGGCGCACAACCGACTGAAGAAACAAAACATAGATGATCGTGATACATTCATAGAACTATATTCTAATATGTATCACCAGGCGGTGATAGACTTCTATGATCATTATGATGACAACGAGGAAGCAAGATCATATTTTTATCACATGACAGACTAAGGTAACGGACAGACCAACCACCTGCCCACAAATAATAGAAACATGAAACCGAACGCGAAAATCACAGGCAAGGTAAGTAAATCTATTGCAGATTTCCGAGCTACAATCATTTCTTCAACCATCGAACTGTGCAAACAGATTGACAAAAACAAGACGGGCGATTTCCATCTAGATACAGATGTCCCAATTGTCACCACATCTGTAAAGAAACAGAAGATCACCACCCAATCGTTTCTGGCCGATAGGGTCTTCTATTGGTTCCACAATGATTATTACATAATCAGCAACGGCGAGGATGCCTCCTCTATGTCAAACGACATTTCGCTCGACAGCCTTGTGTCAGTTTATAACGCCGTGAAAAAAGCAGTGGCATCGTATTGATCTAAATCGTAAAGGAGACGGGAGGACTAACCATCCTCCCACGATATTTGTCTTGATTAACAAACTTCCAACGGCTCTTTGGTAACAATATGAAAAAAGCGACAAAACGACAGATGGTTGTTTCTGCCATTGCAGAAAAGGTCAAACAAAGCTGGCACGGAAGAATCGAGTTTCACGGAGGTTCCTACACAGACGGGATAAAGATCCGCACTGTTGACGGCAACAGCTACCATATTGTCAACGTTTGTTTGAATGACCACCATATTTATGATGAAAGCATCTTGCTCGACATAGATCTTTGGTCAGAAGTGACAGAACAGTTTGGTGTATGTGAGGAAAAACTTACCTTGCCATCCTTGAAAAAGATACTGGTGCATTTGTCTTGCAATTGATAATATAGTTAAAATTAACGAGTCCTGTCCAACCGGCAGGACTTTTCTTTTCCCTTCTGTCGGTTCTCCCGCCGGGCTCCGTCAGCTAAAAGCCGCCGGAGCCCCGATCATTGTTTTCCATTCACCAGGTTCTGCAAACCGGAGCGTTTGATGCATCCAGGATCCAAAGGGATCCCGCATCAGATACATCAGAACACCCAGGTGAACATCCTACATCAATCGTCATAAATTCCTCCACGCCAAGAAATGCCATTTGAAATGCCATAATGGCGTTTCAACAACAATAATATCAATCATTCTGAATATATCAATGAAACGCTGCCCGCCCTCAGGCAGCCGTCAGTCATATGAAGCATCTGAAGATTAATCCCACTAGACAGCAGAAGACTTTGCAGCAACTTGGCAAAAAAAATTGCCAGGTGCTTTCAGAGAGCAAAGCTTTCTGAAAAGGCTTCAGCCGTCTGCCGCCCACCCTCCATTCGACAAGTTCCTGCAACCGTATTGCCAAATCCGGCCTCATGGCTTCCGTGTCTGGGAATTTTCACTGCAAAGTTACCCGCCGACAGCCACGCTGCAAGGGCTTTCAGTAAATCTTCCTTTTTTCTCCATCGGACAAAAAAGTGTATTTCCCGAACCTTCCCTTGCATTGGGTGGCTGCCGACGAACTTTCCAGGCAGTGAAAATATTCCCGATACTCAGCCATGGAGAGGCTGAATTAAGGGAAAGGAATGGTAACGGGCAGTCCAACCACCTGCCCACAAATTATAAAAAAATGTTCCTTATAGAAATTCTAAGGGAGAAACTGGCCAAAGGAATCGTCAATTTCTCATACGTAAAGAAAGACGGAAGTCTCCGGAATGCGTGCGGAACCCTTTTCGGAATCGGTCACACCATCAAGGGAACGGGAAAAGGCAGAACATGCCCCTATACCTTGAGCTACTACGATGTCGATTGCAAGGGATGGAGGTCATTCATCATCGAAAACCTGCGCGAGGTAGGCGAAATGCGAAAGGGAACCATCGAAGAGCATCATGACATCTGTCTTGCCCTTGTTGTAAAGCTTAAGCAGAAGATGGAGGAGGAGGGAACAACCGCTTTCGCTTACCGAAAGGCTGATGGATCCATCCGTTATGCACATGGCTATCTTATTGAACCCATCAACCTTGATAGCGGCCTGTTCGTGTATTTTGACACCGACAAGGGCAAGAAGAGGCAATTTCGGATTGATTCATTCATCGGTTTTGGAGAATTCGGTGAAATAGACGAAATGGCAGCAGTCAGCTTTCACGAATCCTCTCGTCAGGAATCCCGCTGCAGTTCATCGCGATCCTACAATGATTTCAGCACCCTCGACATCAAGACTATCCTTGCCAAGAAAGGCATTGACATCGAGGACACCGAGAACTTCATGGTCATTGACCTTTTGCCGGAACTTAACAAGGAGCAGCTCAAAGACTTGATCTGCAAAGCGGCTGCAAGGTTGGCAGAACTCTGAAACTTAAAAGAAGAGGGGGACAAGTTTTCCCCTCTTACAACAATATGGAAATATGGAAAATGAAGAAAGGAATATCCTCCAACTTGCACGGGAGGACCAAGGGGTACATAACGAATTGTTGCGAGACCCTTTTTTTCAAAGAATACTGCAGCAAGGGATGAGAAAGGATGAAATGAAAAAGATGAATCCCATGACTATGAAACCTGGACGGTCTTGTTTCATTTACCTTCTGCAAAATCGAGTTAATCTCCATTCACAGGGTAATGTCCATCTAAAAACAAGGGTCTATTACAATCGAACGACCCAAATGGTTGGTGTTCATAAAGACGATTGCAATACACCTTGGAACAAAGCCACGCTGAAAAATGGCAGCAAGGCTAACGGATGGATGTATGATGAATGATCCTTACAGGTTAAACTCCGGTCCTGCCAAAACGGCAGGACTTTTCTTTTCCCTTCTGTCGGTTTTCCCCGCCGGGCTCCGTCAGCCTCGCGCCGCCGGAGCCCCGATCATTGATTCCCCGTCCACCAGGCTTCAACCAACCGGCCTGCTGCCGGATCCGTCCAGGATCCGGAGGCTCCGCATCAGATCCGCACAAACACCCTGCCCGCCCACCCAGGCGCGTCACTCTTCGAGGCAGCGGATGGGACAATCATTGACTCGCGGAGGTCCGAACCGTCTGTAGCGGCATTCCGGGACGAAGGCTGATGCTGCAAGGCGGCAAGCTTCCGTCCCTGCCGCTATAGACGATTCCCCGACCGAACCTCCTTCGGGTCACCGCAGCAATGCTGCTATGATCATGTCCTATGCGCCGCCTCGTTGACACGCCTCCCCCAATCAGGAAGACATCCTGACTCCCCGCCCCCAGGAACCGGAAGTGGAACGCTTCCGAACCCCTTCCACCCTTCCATCATGCCATCACCGAGCACGTTGTTCCCTCCCGCAGACACGGAGCACGACGGCCAGGCTTCCGCCGCGCTCCTGTCAACCGCCCTTCATTCACGAATGTCCCACAAGCCGCAGGTACTCCGGCCTCATGGCTTCCGTGTCTGGGGAATTTTCACTGCAAAGTTACCCGCCGACCGCCACACTGCAAGGGCTTTCAGCAAATCTTCCTTTTTTCTCCATGGAACAAAAAAGAGTATTTCCCGAACCTTCCCTTGCATTAGGTGGCTGACGACGAACTTTCCAGGCAGTGAAAATATTCCCGATACTCAGCCATGGAGAGGCTGAATTAAGGGAAAAGAAATAAGAACGGCGAGCCAGAGGCCAAAACAAGTCCCAAGGGCATGGGTGAGATAAATATGAGGAAAGCGGCGGCAATGACGAAGAGAATGTCAATGCTTTGCGACGAACTGTGCGCACTACTTGGTCACAAGGCGTGGACCAAGACAAAGAGATCTTGTACCGGCAAGTGGGCTGGTACATGGGATTATTTCCTGAAATGGGAGGATGGAGCTGAAATGTTCGTTACTAATGGCATGTACAGATTTGAGGAGACAGTGAAAGACACCATTGACATGCTGAAACGTACACGCAACCCCGAGAACCAGAGAGCCATCATGGAACTGCTGCTTGAATATGAGAAGGACGACGCGCGTTTGGCCGAGGAAAATAATATGAAGAGCTACCGTGTACTGGGATTGATAGAAATTACAGGCTCCAGTTGCGGAATAATAGACTGGGGTGTGCGCCTACAGATAGGCGAAATGATTATAGACTTCCGCGAGACGGGACTGAGCTGCGACATTAAGGATGGAGCCAACAAACTCCGCCAGACCAAAGACCGCGAAAAGGGCCGCCCCGTATGGGTTGCCGGTGGCGTAACAGACCCCGACTTTATCATTCACGGTGTTGCCCACTCTTCAACAGAAGGCTGTTACCGGGTTTACAGCGACGAGAAAGTAACATATTATCCCTTCAATGAGAAATCCTCAAAAGCCTCCTAAGTGAGGCTTTGAAGGGATTAACATAAATTGAATCAGAAAATGAAAGAATTGTCAGATTACACCAAAGCAGATTATCGCGATGTACTTGACATCCGCATCAAGCATCAAAAGGAACATCACATCGTTGAGTATTACGACGGAATTAGAATAGATCCCGACAGTTTGCCGAAGGGCAAGCATCTGTATCACGCAAGACATTCGGATTATGACTGTTCTATTCCAGTAACAATCGCTCCTGAACACACTATTGTAGTCGTCAATTTCTGCGGCTCTATAGTCACTGACCAGCCCTTGGATGTCAAAGAGGAAATCAAGCTTATGTTCGTAAGTTGGATATAAAGGTAACGGGAGGACTAACCACCCTCCCAATAAACTTAACCAATAATATCTATAAATTATGCTTTACAGTAATTTCGTAGGCCGTATAGGAAAGAACGGTGCAAAGATCGTCAACGGCAAGGCCGGAAACTTCTTGTCAATGGATGTTGCAACAGACATCTACAGCAAGGGAGAGAACAGACCCATGTGGATCCGTGTGCGCAGCTCGAAACCGAATCACATCAAATTGTCCGAGTATCTGACAAAGGGAAGACTTGTTCTTGTGCAAGGTGCACAGGTGGAGGATAGCGTCTGGACGGGGAAGGATGGCTTAACCCACTCCCAGCATGTCATCATTGCAGACTCCATCGACTTCATCAGAACCGGCAAGAAGAAGGAGGAAGGCACCAGTCAGGAAACCATCATCGAGACGGTTGTTGTTGCTAACACTCAGGAGGTAGAAGCTCCTTTCCCCGCACCCGCTGATAATCCGGAAGATCTGCCGTTTTAATCCATAACCATTCATTACCAGTCCTGTCACCACGGCAGGACTTTTCTTTTCCCTTCTGTCGGGTTCCCATGCCGGGCTCCGTCAGCCTCACGCCGCCGGAGCCCCGATCATTTCTTTCAATCTACCAGGCTTTTGCCAACCGGCCTGCCGCCAGATCCATCCGGGATCCAGGGAATCCCGCATCAGATACATCCGAACACCCTGCCCACCCGCGCGAAGGGGAGTGAAGGGTCTCCCTCCAGCCTCACGCCAACTGACTTATCGTCGGTCTTGGCGTGACACAGCATGGAGACGGAACGGAGGGCATCCGCACCATGGCCGCCGCAGGCCCATCGGCATGTATGTCAGAGCCATCCACGGCAATGTGCCCGCAGCAGCCCCGGCACATGCCCTTGTGACCGTTCCAGCCTACCTTCCACCTTCGCTTACCGCCCCCAGTCATCGTCACAGTGTTCCTCCATATCACGTAACATTGCTGTTTCCATTCCCTTAACATTATACATATAACCTTGCCCACCCACAGGCAGACGGCAGGCATTACGAGTTCCGTCTGGAGCGCCAGCGACGTTCCGTGAGAGACATTGCCGGTCTGCAGGTCATAGTGCTTGACGTGAAAAGTGCCTAAAAAATTCAGGCACACATCCCGTCTTTACGCATTACGACTTGCAGCCTTTCGGCAATGCCACACACGAACCGACGCTTCAAAGAAGCTTCGCAGGCAGTCCAACAGTCCTCTCCATGGCCGCCATCTGTCTTCCACCCTCATTCTTAACCTCCATAATAAAATACCCACCCAAGCGGACCAGGCAGACGGGGCTCCCATCAGCTTCACGACATGGCTTTATCTTGAAAACAGACAAATCCATGCCATGATA
>JAEEGF010987823.1_pt1 | contig 12665 bp, 9 predicted proteins | sample 9134171 | NCBI WGS metagenome assembly JAEEGF01 (sample SAMN16246542, study PRJNA631951) | gut metagenome | biome: gut microbiome; feature: rumen; material: AP-attached | host: Bos | place: Iran: Karaj | collected 2018-10 | reverse complement strand
GGACGAGTTACTTGATAAGGGAATTACACAGTCTACTATCATACTTTCAATTGGTACAGAGCACATTGATGACATCATTGAGGATCTTGAAAAGGGCTTTGCAGCAATTGACGGAATCAATAACGTAAATACGGATTCAAAAAATAATAGCCAGGCAGTATAAAAAAGACTAGAATACAATATAGAAATAATCGGAGGTTTAATGTTATGGCAAACATTTACAAAAGCGCATCAGAGCTTATCGGAAACACACCACTTGTTGAGGTTACAAACATTGAGAAGGAGCTTGGTCTTGAGGCTAAGGTTTTAGTTAAGCTTGAGTACTTTAATCCAGCAGGATCAGTAAAGGATAGAGTAGCACTTGCTATGATTGAGGATGCTGAAAAGAAGGGAATCTTAAAGGAAGGCTCAGTTATCATTGAGCCAACAAGCGGAAACACTGGTATCGGTCTTGCGGCTATTGCAGCAGCAAAGGGATACAAAACAATTCTGACAATGCCAGAGACTATGTCAGTAGAGCGTAGAAATATCCTTAAGGCATATGGTGCAGAAATCGTTCTTACAGAGGGCGCAAAGGGTATGAAGGGTGCTATTGCAAAGGCTGAGGAGCTTGCAGCTGAGACTGAAGGAAGCTTCATTCCAGGTCAGTTCGTAAACCCAGCAAACTCAGCAGCACACCGTGCCACTACAGGTCCTGAAATCTGGAAGGATACAGATGGACAGGTAGATATCTTTATCGCTGGTGTTGGTACAGGCGGAACTGTTACAGGTGTTGGCGAATACCTTAAGAGCCAGAAGGCAGATGTAAAGATTGTTGCATTAGAGCCAAAGGATTCTCCAGTTCTTTCAGAGGGCCGTGCAGGTGCTCACAAGATTCAGGGTATCGGTGCTGGTTTCGTACCTGATGTACTTAACACAAAGGTTTATGATGAAATCTTTACAGCTGAGGCAGAGGATGCTTTCAAGGCAGCAAAGCTTCTTGCTAAGAAGGAAGGAATCTCTGTTGGTATTTCTTCAGGTGCTGCACTTCACGGTGCTATCGAGTACGCTAAGAAGCCAGAGAATAAGGGAAAGACTATCGTAGCTCTTCTTCCTGACTCAGGTGATAGATATTACTCAACACCATTATTTACTGAATAATATACAGATGCTACGAGCCACTAGTTACTGCTACAAGCCTACTAGTGGCTCTTACTTTGTCTAAAATATGACTTCTTGTTGGCTACTTAAGGAAAAGCCCACAAGAACTTGGCTTTGCCAAGCAATATTTTCTTTCAGAAAATATTGGTCCATGTCCGGTTCTTGATTTTCTGAGGAAAATCAAAAACCTCTTAATAATTGTATATTGTATACAACAAACCTCGGTTAGTATGATATAATAAACGGGTTAATAAACTAACTTAGATTAGAGGAGTCAATATATTGAATTTAAGTAAACTTGAAATTGGCAAAACCGCTACAGTAACTACTGTTGGTGGTAGTGGTGCATTAAGGCAGCATTTTTTAGATATGGGTATCATCCCCGGCTCGGATGTATCTATGATTAAATATGCTCCTATGGGAGACCCTATTGAGCTTCGTATTTCCGGATATGAGCTTACAATCCGTCTGGCTGATGCAAAACAAATAGAGATAGATAATATCAGGGATACTTCTGAGGTAGAGAAAAATCAAAAGAAGCATGCAAAGGATATTCCCCATCCAGCTCTTGGTGAGGAGGCCTTTACACACGATTATGAAGTAGAGCACAAGGCAAAGGAAGTTAATACTGGCAAGCTTACCTTTGCTCTTGTGGGAAATCAGAACTGTGGAAAGACAACACTTTTCAATCAGCTGACAGGTGCTAATCAGCACGTTGGAAATTTTCCTGGAGTTACTGTAGATAGAAAAAGTGGCTCAATTAAGGGACATCCAAATACAGAAGTTGTTGATCTTCCTGGCATTTATTCTATGAGTCCATACACCAGTGAGGAGATTGTTTCCCGTAGATTTGTCTTAGAGGAAAAGCCTACAGCTATTATTAACATTGTAGATGCCACAAATATCGAGAGAAATCTTTATCTTACTATGCAGCTTTTGGAGTTAGAGATTCCTACGATACTTGCCCTTAATATGATGGATGAGATGGCAGGAAACGGTGGCTCTGTTCTTATTAATGAGCTGGAGGATTTACTGCAGATTCCTGTAGTACCTATTTCTGCATCAAAGAATGAAGGTATCGCCGAGCTGGTTTCACATGCTATTCATATTGCAAAATATAACGAGAAACCTGGACGTACAGATTTTTGTGGCAAGGAAGATCACAATGGTGCTGTTCACCGTGCAATACACGGCGTTATGAGCTTGATAGAAGACCATGCAGAAAAAGCAGATATTCCGATTCGATTTGCAGCTACAAAGCTTCTCGAAGGCGATTCACTGGTAGAAAAGGCGTTGGAGCTTGATAAAAATGAGACTGAGACTCTTGATAAGATTGTTCTTCAGATGGAAAAGGAGAGAGGTCTTGATAGGGCAGCTGCAATGGCTGATATGCGATTTACATTTATAAATCGTATATGCGAAGAGACCATCATCAAGCCAAAGGAAAGCAAGGAGCATATCAGAAGCAGAAATCTGGATAGATTATTCACAGGTAAGTGGACTGCTATTCCAGCCTTTATAGGAATTATGGCACTTGTTTTTTATCTTACCTTTAATGTGGTAGGCTCATTTTTACAGGGCGTATTAGAGATTATAATAGGTGCAATCACAGATTCTGTAGACAATGTACTTACAGCAGGCAATGTGGCGGCTCCAATCCACTCTTTGATTATTGATGCTATATTTACAGGTGTTGGTTCAGTGCTTAGCTTTGTGCCAATCATTGTTGTATTATACTTTTTCCTTTCAATGCTAGAAGATAGTGGATATATGGCACGTGTTGCCTTTGTAATGGACAAGCTTCTTAGACGTATTGGTCTTTCTGGACGAAGCATTGTTCCTATGCTTATAGGTTTTGGATGTTCAGTTCCTGCCATTATGTCTACGCGTACATTACCATCTGACAGGGATAGAAAAATGACACAGCTTCTTATTCCATTTATGAGCTGTAGTGCAAAGATGCCTATATATGCATTTTTTGCAGCCGCATTCTTCCCAGACAATGCAGCAGTCGTTATGATATCACTTTATTTTACAGGCATTGTGGTAGCTGTTCTTGTGGCTCTTTGTGGAAAGAATACCAGATTTAAGGGCGAGGCTGTTCCATTTGTAATGGAGCTTCCAAACTACAGATTACCAGGACTTAAGAATGTATTAATGCTTATGTGGGATAAGGCAAAGGACTTTATCCAAAGAGCATTTACTGTAATTTTTCTTGGTACAATTGCAGTGTGGTTCCTACAGAACTTTAATTTCTATTTCCATATGGTGGAATCATCAGAAGAAAGTATTCTTGCAGCTTTGGCTGGAATTCTTGCTCCTATATTTATTCCACTTGGATTTGGAAACTGGAAGATGGTCACATCACTTATCTCAGGTTTTCTTGCCAAGGAAAGCGTAGTTTCAATGCTGACTGTATTATATGGTGGGGTGGAAGGATTACGAGCAGAGCTTACTCCACTTACAGCTTTTGTATTTTTGATTTTCTGCTTGCTTTATGCACCTTGCTTTGCAGCTATTGCAGCTGAAAAAAGAGAAGCAGGTAGACGAGCAGCACTGAAAATGGTTATATTCCAATGTGCAGTTGCCTGGATAGTGGCATTCTTAGTTAGAGCAATTGGACTTGCCTTAGGTTTAGGTTAGATGTGTTAAACGGATAACATATATTAAATAAGATTGCAACAAGGGATTTTGTCGTTAAAATCGACAAAATCCCTTGTTTATTTTATATCTAATTTCACAAAATGTTCACTTTTGACTATAATATATATGTCAACCGGTTGACATATCATAACACACAGTGCTATCATCCAATCATCAAAACAAACAGACCTTTTGAAGGAGGGGTAATTGATATGAAGAAAAAGTTAGTTTCATTAGTTATGGTTGCAGCTATGGGCTTGTCTATGGTTGCATGTGGTTCAGCTTCAGGCTCAGGCGATGGGGCAGCAAAGGGTGATGGCGTTTCTATCACAATCTTAAACTCTAAGACAGAGATTCAGACTCAGTTTGAAGAGATGGCAGAAGAGTATGAGGCAAACACAGGTGTACACGTTGAGGTATACAACGCTGATACAGATACAACAGTTGCTTCACAGGTAGCAACAAGATATGCATCAAACGATCCATACACACTTACAATGGTTGATGCAAAGGATATCTACTCACTTGCAGATGATTATGCTTATGATCTTTCAAATGAAGATTGGGCTAGCCACACATCCGTAGGTATTACAGTAAACAATAAGCTTGCTGGTTTCCCATTCTGTGTAGAGGCAAGAGGTATTCTTTACAACGCAGATGCAATTAAGAAGGTAACAGGTAAGGATTTTGATCCTTCATCAGTAGCAACACTTGATGATTTTAAGAAGCTTCTTGATGAGCTTGTAGCTGGTGGAATGGAAGCTCCAGTTGGTATTCTTTCAGAGTACTGGTCACTTGGTGCTCACTGGTTCCCAATGGTATACGAAGAGCAGGCTGATCCAGATGCATTCGTAAACGGACTTCTTGCTGGTTCTGAAGACCTTGCTGGAAATGAGAAGTTCAACTCAATCATGGATACATTCGAGACACTTGTTAAGTACAACTACGCTAAGGGTTCTGCTTCAAATGCTGATCGTGAGGAAACATCAATGAAGTTTGCTCAGGGAGACATCGCATTTATGTTTGGTGGTAACTGGGATTGGTCAGTAATCAACCAGTATGACTACACAGAGAACCTTGGTATGATGCCAGTTCCACAGAACACAACAGACGGCACAAACACAAAGCTTGTTGGTGGTGGTTCTAAGTACATCTTCGTAGATAGCTCAGATGCTACAAGCGAGGAGCAGAGACAGGCAGCTCTTGATTTCCTTAACTGGTTAGTAAGCGATGCAGAAGGCAATGCTTTCCTTACAGAAAAGTGTGCATTAGTTCCTGCATTCGATAACATTGATGCTTCAGCACTTGATCCACTTTCACTTTCTGTTAAGTCATATGCTGATGCTGGAAACCTTGTAGCAAACTACAATTACCTTCCAGATGATCATATGACAGTAGTTGGTCAGGAGATTATGCAGAAATACCTTGATGAGGCTATTGATAGAGCAGAAGTTGCTAAGGAAGTTACAGAATACTTCAAGACAGCTACTCCAATTGCCCACTAATTATGCTGTGAGCGCCGGGCCATAGGCAATTAATAATGGCGCGAACTACCTTGTTCACAACGGGGCCTCAGAAAAATAAATAACTGAGGCCCTATTATTTTGAAAGGTGATGTTTATGAAAACGAATACACTGGGGTATAAATTTAGACAGTACTTACTTTTTGCAGGAGTATCTACAGTTATTTTTGCAAGCGTGGTAATCATTCCTTTTATTTATGGTCTTTATCTTACATTTACAAGTTGGGATGGAGTTTCACGCAATAAGCCATTTGTTGGCATTGAAAATTATGTTAATGCGTTTGGAGATTCAGGATATTGGGTATCTCTTGGACGTACATTTATCTACTCAGCAATCGCTGTTATTTTGGTAAATGCAGTGGCCTTCATAATCGCTTATATGGTAACAAGCGGAATCAAGGGCCAAAATTTCTTTAGAGCAGGTTTCTTTGTTCCAAACCTTATCGGTGGTATCGTACTTGGTTATGTTTGGAAATTTGTATTTAATAAGGCATTAGTTTCACTTTCAGCTTCTATTGCAAGTGGAGATGCCAAATCACTCCTTGCTACAGAAACAGGTGCAATTGCAGCACTTATTATTGTTTCAGTTTGGCAGTATGCAGGCTATATGATGCTTATTTATGTAGCAGGCTTTATGAGTGTTTCAGAAGATGTTATTGAGGCGGCTAAAATTGATGGCTGTACGGGGACACAGTCAATCATTCATATATCAATTCCACTTATGACAGCATCATTTGTACAGTGTTTATTCCTTACAATCACAAGATGCTTCATGGTATACGATGTAAACCTTTCACTGACAAACGGTGATCCATACGGAAGCTCAGCACTTGCTGCTATGCACGTATACAACCAGGCTTTCATCAACAAGAACTATGGTACAGGTCAGGCAGAGGCACTTATCCTCTTTGTAATCTGCGCTATTATCGGTGGAATTCAAGTATACGTTGGTAAGAAAGGGGAGGTGCAGGCATAATGGAAAACGAAAAAGCAGCACGCAATAAAAAAATTAGACACGCCATTATGATTATCGTACTTGCGATATTATTTGTAGCATTTATTTTCCCTTTCATAATGGTAATCATAAATGTATTTAAGGTTAAGGCAGATATCACTGCAAATCCACTTGCTCTTATAGGTAAGCACGGATTTACATTAGAGAATTTCCCTAATGCTATTAAGAAAATGAATTTCTGGAATTCATTTGGAAATTCACTCTTTATTACAATTTTCTCAACAATCGGTACAATCATTCTTTCATCAATGACTGCATATCTGATTGTTAGAAATAATTGGAAAGCAAATAAGATTTTATTTGTAACTATGATTGCATCAATGGTAATTCCATTCCAGGTACTTATGGTTCCTCTGGTTTCTTTATACGGTGGAATATTTGGAATATTAAATCACAGAATTACTCTTATCTTTATGCACATCGGTTTTTCACTTTCAATGGCAACATTTATGTTCCACGGAAGTATTCACACAAACGTGCCTATCTCACTTGAGGAGGCAGCAACAATTGATGGATGTAACAAATGGCAGATTTTCTCAAAAATCGTATTTCCGATATTGAAGCCAACAATTGCTACAGTAGCAATCATCGATGCAATGGCATTCTGGAATGACTACTTACTTCCATCACTTGTACTTGGTCGTAAGGAACTTTACACAATTCCTATCGCAACAAAGGTATTCTACGGTACTTATTCAACAGATACAGGATTAATTATGGCTGCGCTTTTACTTGCAATGCTTCCAATCCTTCTTTTGTATTTGTTCCTTCAGAGATACATCGTTGAGGGTATTACAGCTGGTGCTGTTAAATAGGCAATACTTTATCGAAGATAAGGTATTGCAGGATGTGCCATTTGCCGCAGGCAAATCTTTAAATGGCACACCTTCCTATTAAAAAAATAAAGGAAAAAGAAAATGAAAAAGTTAGAAAACAAATGTATGCTTATCACTTATGCAGATTCTATGGGTGATAACCTTTCAGATTTAACAACAGTAATGAACAAGCATTTTAAGGATGCGGTTGGTGGAATTCACATTCTTCCATTTTTCCCTTCATCAGGAGACAGAGGTTTTGCTCCAATGGATTACCATGTAGTAGACCCAGCTTTTGGTGATTGGAATGATATTGAAAAGTTGGCAGAAGATTACTATCTTATGGCTGATTATATGATTAACCATATTTCAGCACAGAGTGAATACTATAAGGATTTCCTTGCAAAGAAGGATGATTCTAAGTACAAAGATCTTTTTATCCGTTACAAGGATTTCTGGGAGAATGGAGAACCAACAGAGGAAGAAGTAGATGCTATCTACAAGAGAAAGCCAAGAGCTCCATACGTAGATGCGAATTTCGCAGACGGCACTACTGAGAAGGTTTGGTGTACATTTGATGAGCAGCAGATTGATATCAACTGCAAGTCAGCTACTGCAAAAGAATTTATCAAGGATAATCTTGAGACACTTTGCAAGCATGGTCTTGCTATGATTAGACTTGATGCATTCGCATATGCTACAAAGAAGGCTGGTTCTTCTTGCTTCTTTATCGAACCAGAGGTATGGGACCTTATGGATGAGTCTGCAAAGATTGTTGAACCATATGGTGTAACACTTCTGCCAGAGATTCACGAGCACTATACAATGCAGCAGAAGATTGAAAGTCATGATTACTATGTATATGATTTTGCGCTTCCTATGCTTCTTATTAACGGCCTTTACTATGGTCAGTCTCAGTACTTAAAGCATTGGCTTGAGATTTGCCCTAGAAAGCAGTTTACAACACTTGATACACACGATGGAATCGGAGTAGTAGACGTTAAAGATCTTCTTCCAGATGATGAAATCGACCGTACAAAAGAAGATATCTTTAAATTCGGCGCTAACGTTAAGAAGATTTACAATACAGCAGCTTACAACAACCTTGATATTTATCAGGTTAACTGCAGCTACTATTCAGCACTTGGAGATGATGACGATGCTTATCTTCTTGCGAGAGCAGTACAGTTCTTTGCACCAGGTATTCCACAGGTATACTATGTAGGGCTCCTTGCAGGAAAGAACGACCTTCAGCTTTTAGAGGAGACAAAGGTTGGTAGAAATATTAATCGTCATTACTATAAGCTTGATGAAATCGACCGCGAGGTTGAAAGACCAGTAGTTAAGAAATTACTTGAGCTTATGAAGTTTAGAAATGAGCATTCGGCATTTGATGGGGAGTTTATTTTAGAGGATTGCAGCGATGAAGACCTTGTAATTCTTAGAAAAAATGGTGACGCTTTTGCGAGACTTAAGGCTAACTTAAAAACTAAAAAGTTTACTATTGAACATTCATAAATAAAAACGGCAATGCATAGTAGGGTATTGCCGATTTTTATGATAAAATGTGGGCATGGAGTTAAGCATAGATTTTTGTTTTTCCTCAGAAAAACAAGAAGCTATAATTTGGAGGGAATAATGGCAACATTAAAGGACGTGGCAGCAAAGTGCGGGTTGACTGTCACCACAGTATCGAGAGTACTAAATAACAGAGGATACATTTCCGAAGAGACCAGAGCAAAGGTTTATGCGGCCATGGAAGAGCTCAACTATCAACCAAATGAGGTGGCTAGGTCTTTATCAAAAAAGTCCACTAATACGATAGGGGTTATCGTACCACATATTAGACATCCTTATTTTTCGGAAATGATTAGTTATATTGAAAACGCAGCTAATAAACGAGGATATAAAATAATCCTTGCCAACTCCAAGGGGGCAAAGCATAAGGAGAAGGAATACCTAGATATGTGTAGAAGCAATCGAGTGGCTGGTGTTATTTTATTTTCTTCTAGCGTCCAGGTATCGGAATTTGCAAATAGTAAAATTCCACTTGTTACGGTAGAGCGTTTTATGGAAGATGGAACTGCAGCGGTGGAGTGTGATAACGAACAGGGTGGAATGTTAGCAGCTCAGGCACTTATCGATGCAGGATGTAAAAATCTACTTATGATTTCTGGTGTCGTTGACAATTCAATGCCGGCGGATGATCGTGTAAAAGGATTCGCAAAAGTTTGTGATAAAAATGGAATTTCATATAAAGAAATAGTTACCAGCCAGGACCAGTATGAAAGCCTGGATTATCATTCGCTTTTGGATAGCGCCTTAAAACTTGATTCAGGTATTGATGGTGTGTTTGCCAGTTCTGATTTAATTGCAGCGCAAGTGCTTCAGGTTTGTGGTAAAATAGGAAAAAAGGTACCAGAAGATATAAAGCTGGTGGGATTTGATGATGTTATGATTTCACGAATTACCACACCACCTATTTCTACTATTCACCAGCCAATTAAAGAGATGGCAGAGTCGGCAGTAGAACTTGTTATAGCAGCTTCAGAGGGAAAGGTTGTGCCAAAGCGCACACTTTTACCGGTATCATATATAGAAAGGGAAAGTACAATATAATGAAAAGATTTGACGTAATAGCATTAGGAGAGATTTTAATTGACATGGCTCCAGGACAGCAGTCATCACAGGGCAATGATACATTTGAGGCATGTCCAGGTGGCGCACCTTGTAATGTTCTTTCATTACTTAATAAGAACGGTTACAAGACAGCATTTATTGGCAAGGTTGGCGAGGATATGTTTGGACATATGCTTACAGACACAATCAAGGAGCTTGGAATCGAGACTTCAGGTGTAGTATTTGATAAAGAGGCACGTACAACACTTGCCTTTGTTAAGAGGCTTCCTAACGGAGATAGAGACTTTAGCTTCTACAGAAATCCAGGAGCAGATATGATGCTTAATGCATCAGAGGTTAAATTTGATTTAATCGAGGATTCAAAGATTTTCCATTTCGGAACTCTTTCAATGACTTCAGAATGCGCAAAGGAAGCTACAAAAAAGGCAGTTGCTTTTGCCAAGGAAAAGGGTCTTCTCATTTCCTTTGATCCTAATTTACGTGAGCCACTTTGGGAGAATCTTGATGATGCCAAGGCAGCTATTAAGTGGGGAATGGAAAACTGCGACATCCTCAAAATCTCAGATAACGAAGTAGTGTTTATGACAGGCTTATCAGATATGGAGGCTGGCTACAAGAAGATCAAAGAAATGTCTTCTGCAAAGCAGGTTTTCGTTACACTTGGTCCTGATGGAAGTCTTGGCTCTGTAGGGGATGAGCTTGTAAAGGTAGCTGGTGTCAAAATGGAATCAGTAGTAGATACTACTGGAGCAGGTGACACATTTATGGGTTGCGCCCTTCACTACATCTTAGGCCACGGCATTGAACTTACAACAGAGCAGATTAAGGAACTACTTACTCTTGCAAATGCCACAGCCGCAAAGGTAACACAGGTCAAAGGCGCCCTCAAAGTAATGCCTAAAATAGAAGATTAATTGCAGACCACATATAAAAATTCACACTTTTAATTTTAAGTGTATGATATAATAACTTTGCTAGAAAGAATTTTGTACGATGTGTTATTAAGTCTACGTTAATAAAAGGGGGTTATTATGCTAAAAGAGTATACTAAAATTCCTGCACCACTTAATTCAGAAGTAGCACTGAAAATTATTCCTGGTCACTTCGCAACCAATCATTCTCACATTACTAATTACATGGAGATTGGTACAATGAAAACCAGATGCAACGAGGCACAGGGGGTAGCTCAGCTTCTTGCAATGCATTATTCAGTACAAACCCCCGTTGATACGATAGTATGTGCCGATGATATGGAAGTTGTTGGAACATTTTTAGCAATGGAGCTTACAAAGGCTGGTGTTGCAAATTACAATCAGCACAAAACAATTTACGTTACATCTCCAGAGCTTACCTCTACCGGACAAAACATTTTTAGAGATAATATGCAGCTTACTGTTCGTGATAAAAATGTACTTCTTCTTTTTGGTTCATTAAGTACAGGACGTACAGTTGAAAGTCTTGCAGAGTGTGTAAAATATTATGGAGCAAAGATTAGCGGTGCTTGTGCTATCTTTTCAGCTGTTCGCCAGGTTGCTGGTATCGATATCACAGCTGTTTTCCATGATGAGGATATTCCAAACTACGCATCTTATCCACTTCATGATTGCCCATTATGCAAGCAGGGAGTACCAATTGATGCTATAGTAAATTCATTTGGATATTCGGAATTGCGATAATCAAAAAGATATTTGCCACCTCATATGGGGTGGCATTTTTATGTTCACAAATCTGATATTAATTAACAGATTTGATAACTTTTTTTGAGGGCACAGAGTATAATTCAATCATCCTATAAAACTATTATGTAAGGGGTATGTGATGCTTAAAACAATTAATACAGGTAAGTATGAGTTTTTAGATGATATGGGAAGCTTTAGAATCGGCAGGGCCGAGGATACCAGCTACCTTTATTTTCCAATTGCTGGTGAGAAGGGCCTGAAGTGTTCTGTCACACCAAATCTTGGTGGCGATGCTATGGTAAATCAGGAGACCTTTGTGTTAGAGCCAGTCAGCGTGGAAAATCTTCATAATAATAAAAATGGCCGTAACTTCTGGTTGTACATGGATAATGGTTCTGTGTGGTCAGCAGTTGGTTCTTCTGCAGAGCAGGAGAGTAAGAAATTCACAATGGAGCAGGATGAAAGTCTTGTTTCAGCTGGCTTTATGTGGCATACAGCTACTAGAGCCAACAGTAGTTTTGGTGTAATGGCAGAGATCACTTCATTTGTTCCTGTGGATCTAAATGTTGAGGTTATGTCAGTTGCCATTAAAAATATCTCCGACGAGGCAAAGGTTATAACCCCTATAGCAGCTATTCCTATTTTTGGAAGATCTGCAGATAACCTTCGCGATCATAGAAATGTTACATCTATGCTCCATAGAATTTCTACTATAGATGAAGGCGTTCTTGTGAAGCCTACGATGTCCTTTGATGAGAAGGGACACAGACTTAATAACAAAACATATTTTGTTTTAGGTATGGATGAAAATGGAGCTAAGCCAGAATCATTTTTCCCAACAGTGGAATCATTTATTGGTGAGGGTGGAAGCTTCTTAAAGCCTAGAAGTGTTTATCGTCAGGAGCCAGGCTGCAAATCAGGTGAAAGCTTTGCAGGTCTTGAAGCAGTAGGCGGATTACAGTTCGAAAAGGTAACACTTCAGCCAAAGGAAGAAATCGTATATACGGTATTAATTGGCGTGGCAGAAAATGAATCAGAGCTTGATGAGGTTAAAAAGAGAATAGTTACTAAGGAAGATATACAAAAAGAGCTTGAGGCTACTAAGAATTACTGGGCAAACAAGGTCAATGTAAACTTCCACACAGGTAACAAGGACTTTGATGAGTTTATGGCTTGGGTTGCATTCCAGCCATTCCTTAGAAGAGTTTAT
>JAEEGF011561122.1_pt1 | contig 12667 bp, 5 predicted proteins | sample 9134171 | NCBI WGS metagenome assembly JAEEGF01 (sample SAMN16246542, study PRJNA631951) | gut metagenome | biome: gut microbiome; feature: rumen; material: AP-attached | host: Bos | place: Iran: Karaj | collected 2018-10 | reverse complement strand
ACATGCAGCTGCCGGAGTTTCGGCAGGCCATGGACTTCAAGGCCGACCTCGTGGTCATTCACCTGGGACTGAACGATACGGACCCGCGCAACTGGCCGAACTACGGCGATGAGTTCATCGGCGATTATCGTGCACTCATCGACTCGTTCCGCGTGTCCAACCCGCAGGCACGGATTTGGGTTTGCCTCATGACGCCCATCTTCCACCGCCATCCACGTTTCCAAAGTGGCACGTCCGACTGGCACGAAGCCATTCAGAAAGTCATACGCCAGCTGGCCGCAACCGCCGATGTGGGGCTCATAGACCTGCACACCCCACTCTATTCCCATCCCGACCTTTTCCCTGACGCCCTGCATCCCAATGCCGAGGGTGCTGCCATCTTGGCACGCACCGTCTATTCAGCGCTGACAGGCGACTACGGCGGCTTGCAGCCGTCGCCGATGTATGGCAAAAACATGGTGTTGCAGCGTGGCGACAGCATTCAGCTGCATGGCACTGCCAACGCTGGCGACGAAGTGCGAGTGACCTTCAACAACGTGCAGCGCACGGCAACGACCTCCGTCGATGGCCAGTGGCGCGTCGCTTTCCCCTCCATTGAGGCTGGAGGCCCGTACCGTCTCACATTTGAGACCACCCGTAGGGGCAGACCCCTGTGTCTGCCCGAAAGCGGGAAAGCATCTCAGCCCTCATCCCACAAGTCCAAACGCCTTTCTTCGGGCAGACACGGGAGTCTGCCCCTACAGCAGGTTGTTATAGACAGCGTCTATGTGGGCGAAGTCTGGCTCTGCTCCGGACAGTCGAACATGGAGCTCCAATTGAAACAGACTCAAGATGCAGGACTATCTACCCCCCTCCCTTCGGGGGAGGGGATGGGGGTGAGGCTCTTGTCTCTCTCCACCCTCTACCCCACCGACAACGTTGAGTGGCCGTTGGCAGTCTGCGACTCCGTCAACCACCTGCGCCTGTTGAAGAAGCCATGTTGGCAACCAGCCACGGCTGCGAATGTGAGGAACTTCTCGGCCATCGCCTATCACATGGGGCGTGTGTTGGCCGACTCACTCCAGGTCCCCATCGGCATCATTTGCAATGCCGTTGGAGGTACCACCACCGAGTCGTGGATTGACCGCCACACGTTAGAGCAGAAACTTCCAAACATACTGACCGACTGGTACTTCGGCGACTATGGTCAGCCTTGGGCACGGGGACGCGCACTCAAGAATGTTGCGCAAGCCGTGAACATAGAGAAGGACGGCCAGTCACAGCCCGACCTCTACCGCACGCGCCGCCAGCGCCATCCCTACGAGCCCTGCTACATGTTCGAAGCCGGCATCCTGCCCCTCGACCATTATCATATAAAAGGCGTGGCATGGTACCAGGGCGAGTCGAATGCCCATAACATCGAACTCCACGAACGGCTGTTCCGACTGCTTCGCGACAGCTGGCGGCAGTATTTCGATAGCCGGAGCCTCTCATTCCATTATGTCCAGCTCTCGGGCCTGAATCGTCCGTCGTGGCCAGCCTTCCGCGATAGTCAGCGCCGACTGACAAGCTATCGCTCGCAAATGGTGGTAAGCCACGACTGTGGTGACTCGCTCGACGTGCACTTCCGCCTGAAGCAACCCGTTGGCGAACGCTTGGCACGCACGGCTCTTCTCAACACCTACGGCCACAAACAGGCTGGCGAGTCGCCACGAGTGCTCGGGGCCGACCTCTACGAGGGTGGCGTGCGCGTGGCCTTCCGCGGCATGCACGATGGCAACAAAGGTCTGCATGCAGCCACCGGCGACCGTATCATCGGTTTCGAGATAGCAGGTCCCGATGGCATCTTCCACGAGGCCGAGGCAAGGGTTGAAGGCAACAGCGTCCTCCTCACCTGTCCTGAGGTGACGGAGCCTGCCGAGGTGCGCTATGCCTGGCAGCCCTTCACCCGTGCCAACCTTGTCAACGGCTTCGGTATGCCCGCCTCCACCTTCAAGATTTCCGTCTCCCAACGCCCCACCCCCTGGATTTACGACTAATCCCTCATCACCCATCACCTATTCCCTATCACCTATTACCTATTCCCTATTCCCTATCACCTATTACCTATTACCTATTACCTATTACCTATTCCCTATTCCCTATTACCTATTATGAATCGCCAACTCGACCTATCCGTTTCCACCTATGGTGTGGCGCGCCAGCACCAGTACGACGTAGCCATCCTCCCCTGGGGAGCCACCGAGCCCCATAACCTCCACCTGCCTTATATGACCGACTGCATTCTCTCGCATGCCGTTGCCGTCGATGCTGCCGAACGTGCATTGAACGAATACGGCGTTCGCAGCATGGTGTTGCCACCCGTCATGATGGGTTCGCAGAACCCCGGTCAGCGCGACCTGCCCTTCTGCATCCACTACCATTACGAGACGCAGTATGCCATTCTTCGCGACATCGTCGATTCCCTGAGCCATCAGGGCATGCGTCGTCTCCTCATCATCAACGGTCATGGTGGCAACTCGTTCAAGCAGATGATAAGGGATATAGAGGCCAGCCCCCTAACACCCACCCCCAACCCCTCCCGAGGGGAGGGGAGTTTGGATACTCTCTCTGCTGACAACACTACCTCCAATGCTAATCAAGCCCCCCTCCCTTCGGGCGACTGGGGTCTTCAGAGCAGCCACCGATGTGGCTGCGGCCCCACTAAGGGGAGCGAATCCCCCATTCGCGACGGAGGGCAGGAAGGGGGTGGGTTCCTTCTCGCCTCCGCCGAATGGTTCAAGATGGCGCCTGCCAAGGACTACTTCGAGCAGCCGGGCGACCATGCCGACGAAATAGAGACCTCCGTCATGATGCACTACCACCCCGAACTCGTACGGCTCGAAGAGGCTGGCGAAGGTCGCAGCAGGCAGTTTGCCATCCCTGCCCTGCGCGAAGGCAAGGTGTGGATGCCCCGTCATTGGACACTCGTCACCGAGGACACCGGCATTGGCAACCCAGCCCTCTCAACGGCCGAGAAGGGACGCCGCTTCGCCGATGCCTGTGCCGACGGCTTTGCCCAGTTCCTCCGCGACTTTGCCAAGGTCAACAGCCAGAGCGACCTGTACGAATAGAAAAACTCCGCTATTCATTTTGCATCATCGTTTTTTTTGCTTACCTTTGCCCAACAAAAAACCATAACCCTTTATACAGATGAAAACGACTGCTTTATTCAAACACACCATCCTCCGGAAAGGGCTGGCAGTGGCCATCCTGCTCCTTGCCTCCGTGTCCACCTATGCCGACGACAAAACCGCGAGCTCGCCCGACGGACGCCTGCAAGTGACCATCGCCTGCAACGACGGGCACGCCACCTATAGCGTCAGCTACGACGGCATTGAGGTGCTGAAACCCTCGGCACTCGGACTCAAGACCAACCTCGGCGACTTCACCCAGGGGCTCACCATGCAGGGCAACGCCCGCCAGATGCCTATCAACAAGCACTACAAGATGCGCAACACCAAGCGTAGCGACATCGCCTACAAGGCCAACCGCCTGCAGGTTGACTTCGCCACCGGAAAGCGCATCCCCATGAGCGTCATCTTCCAGGTTTCCGACAACGACGTGGCCTTCTGCTACCAGCTCGGACGCGGACCGAGGGACAACCCCAAGTGCGCCATCATCGAGAGCGAGGCCACGGCCTTCAACCTTGCCGATGGCACCACCACCTTCCTCTGCCCGCAAATCACCCCCATGACGGGATGGGAACGCACCAAGCCCAGCTACGAGGAGGAGTACACCCCCGATGCCCCGATGGACAAGCCATCGCGCTTCGGTGTTGGCTACACCTTCCCTTGCCTGTTCAAATTGTCCGCAGGGCAATCCCTTCCTCCTTCATCCAACATTTGGCTCCTCATCTCCGAGACGGGCGTGACCAGCCAGTTCTGCGGCGCACGCCTCAGCGACTACAAGCCCGGCATCGGCTACACCGTTGACTATCCGCAGCCAGGCGAGAACAACGGCTTCGGCTCCACCAGCGCCTCCATCATGCTGCCCAGCTTCACCCCCTGGCGCACCATCACCATAGGCACTTCGCTGGCACCCATCGTCGAGACCACCGTGCAGTTCGACGTCGTTGAACCCCTCTACGAGCCCAGCGAAGCCTATCAGCCCGGCCGCTACACGTGGAGCTGGCTTGTCTGGCAGGACGATGCCACCAACTACGACGACCAGGTGAAGCTCATTGACGTCGCCTCGGCCATGGGATTCGAATACTGCCTTGTCGACGGACTCTGGGACACGCAGATAGGTTACGACCGCATCGAAGAGCTGGCCGCCTATGCCAAGACAAAGAACGTGAAACTCATGCTCTGGTACAACTCCAACGGCTCCGAGAACGATGCCCCGCAGGGACCACGTGGCGTAATGAACAACTCCATCAAGCGCAAGCAGGACATGGCCTGGATGAAGCGCATCGGCGTGAAAGGCATCAAGGTTGACTTCTTCGGCGGCGACAAGCAGGAGACGATGCGCCTCTATGAGGAAATCCTCAGCGATGCCAACGACTACGGCATCCAGTGCATCTTCCACGGCTGCACCCTGCCACGTGGCTGGGAACGCATGTACCCCAACTACGTGGGCTCCGAGGCAGCACTCGCCAGCGAGAACGTGTTCTTCAGCGACTACCACTCGCGCATGGAAGGCTTCCAGATGTCCATGCACCCCTTCTCGCGCAACGCCGTCGGCTCGTTCGACTGGGGCGGCATGATGATGAACCGCATGATGAGCCGCGACAACAGCAGCCGCCATCAGCGCTTCACCGGCGACATCTTCGAACTCGCCACCTCCATCACCAACCAAACCTCCATCAACTGCGTCGCCATGTACCCCAACAACCTGCAGCCTGAGGCCGAGGGCGGCATTCCGCAGTTCGAGCTCGACTACCTGCGCCAGGTACCCACCACATGGGACGAGACACGCTACATCGACGGCTACCCAACCCGCTATGCAGTCATCGCACGTCGTGCCACCAATGGCAAGTGGTATGTAGGCGGTATCAACGGAACCGACCAGCCCCTAACGCTCACCCTCGATCTGCCCATGCTCGCTGGCAAGACCGTCACCTACCTCGTCGACGAAGCCGACAAGAAGGCACAGAAAGCCCGTCAGGCAGCGCTGAAGAAGGATCCGAAGGCAAAGGCCTGCTACTGGCCCACCCCCGTGAAGAAAACCCTGAAGGTCGATGCCAATGGCCAGGCTCGCGTCACCCTCCAGCCCATGGGTGGACTCGTCATCGTGGAATAAAGCATGTGATTGTATCTTTATACTTATCAGAGCACTGCTCCATATCATCGGGAACAGTGCTCTGTATGTATATAGAGGCATGCTCCGTAGCATTGGGAGCATCGCTCCTTATGGTCCAGAGACGTGCTCCTTGTAGTCAAAAGCAATACTATGAGGTTCCAAAAGCAATGCTCCCAGCGTCTGAAAGCAATGCTCCCAGCGTCTGAAAGCAATGCTCCCAGCGTCTGAAAGCAATGCTCTGAGCGTCCGAAAGCAATGCTCTGAGAGTCCGAAAGCATAGCTCCCAGCGTCTGAAAGCATAACTCCCCGAGCTCAAAAGCATGTATCCCCAATTGAAATCGGAAAAATATTTCCAAAGATATTTATAAAAAGTACGTGTTGCCCCCTTGGCCATCTCCAATATAATTCCCTGGCCAAAGCGGCAAACCCGACCTCCCTACCTCCCGTTTTACTCAAAAACGCCTTGCCACAAAGGGTTTCGGAGCGGGAGGTGTTGCACCGACACCTCCCGTCAACCTCCCGTGAGAGCCATTTACGGGATGTCACACGTGAGGTTACACGTGAGGTCTGACGGGAGGTTAACATTTGTCTAAACCTTTGACACACAATATTTTACGAAGTATCACGGGAGGTGTTTTACAAAAAATCTGTCAACCCATAGCAGGGTTAAGAGGGGAGAGAACCAAGGAAGGACGATGATAGAAAACGGACGGAACAGAAGAACTATTTTGAAGACAGACGGGACAGAAGAACAGAATGAAAAAGGAATCAAGTAAGGACGCAGGCGCGCCTGCGCTAGATTTGGCAACGATATCGCAGATGGCACAATACCCTCCGCAGTAAGACCCCAAAGGGGTCGCACTATGCTTCGCTCGGTGACGTAGGAGACACTAGCGTCTTGTGGCATCTGCAATATCATTCTCACTTTTTTTATCGCCCAATCCTTATTATTCAAAATAAAGCAGTATCTTTGCATCGTGAATTGCACGAGAGACCTGAGATGATGCAGAAGAAGGTGTTTGGAGTTTTTTAACATTTATCCATGCAAGGTTTTAGTGCATGCCACATTATTTCTATAATAGAAGTACTATCTTTGCGAACAATATGTATAGAAGCAGATATAAAGACTTGAAAAAACACTGGTTGATATTTGCCTTTTTGCTGGTAGTGGCTCAGAAGGTCGGGGCTCAGGAGTATTTTTCCTCGGCTTCTGATTTTGCGCGCCTGTATGTGGGGGCGGTCGAGACACCTTATCAGCTGTCGTTGTGGCGCGACATACCTTATTATAAAGGCAATGCGAATCTGTATAAAGGTCGCGTGAGCTATCATGGTGTGGTTTATGACGATGTGCAGTTGCGTTTCGACCAATTCAAGCAATGTGTTGCTGTCCTTCCGCCCGGTGGGAGAGTGATGTGCCTGCCTGAGAAGGAGTTCGTAGACTGGTTTGAGATGGACGGCTACCGGTATGTGCACGACCCTGAAGACAGCACGCGATATGCGACTCTGCTTTGCGACGGGAGTGGAAACGGCGTTCGTCTCTATCATAGCGTTTGGAAGGAATATGGTGGCGACAAGCCTGTTGAAGGAAAGAAATATCTGATGACTCTATACACGAGAGAGCATTTCGTGCTTGTTACCCCAGACGGAGGAACACATTATGTAAAGCGTGCGTCGGATGTGGCAAAGCTTTTTCCTGAACAAAGCAAGCAGATCAGGCAGTTTGCGAGAAAGAACCGCCTGCCCTTCTCAAAGCGGGAGCGAGAGAAGAGTTTGGTGAGGGTGGTAGAGGGGATTGCTCCCCAGACACCCACCCCCAGCCAGCCCTCCGTCGCGAATGGGGGATTCGCTCCCCTTGGTGGGGCCGCAGCCACATCGGTGGCTGCTCTGAAGACCCCAGTCGCCCGAGGGGAGGGTGGCCTGAATACTTATTCTGCTGGCAACGCTACCTCTGAGGCTAATCAAGCCCCCCTCCCCTCGGGAGGGGATGGGGGTGGGTTCCTCCTCGGCATCCCCGTTCTCGATAGCGATTCGATTGCGATGGCGGAAGCTGCGTCGAGGACGAAGGTGTATGTGGTGCCGGGCGCGAAGAAGGCAAAGGCAAGTGTTGCCGACGACCATGAGCTGGCCGAGATTGTGGTTGTTGGCGGTCGCCAGTCGGCCGTGAAGAGTACGACCATGGGTTCGGAGAAGTTCAAACCCCAGCTGCTGAAGAACATCCCGTCGGCCTTTGGCGAGTCGGACATCATGAAGATTGTGCTCACGCTGCCTGGAGTGACCACCGTTGGCGAGGCTTCCAGCGGATATAATGTGCGAGGAGGCGCTACCGACCAGAACCTTATCCTCTTCAATGGAGGCACGGTGTATAACCCATCGCATCTGTTCGGCTTGTTCACGGCATTCAATTCGGATGCGGTGGAGGATGTGGAGCTGTTCAAGGCAAGCATTCCCGTGGAATATGGCGGCAGGATCAGCAGTGTGTTGAAGGTGACCTCCAAGGAGGCAAACATGCAGAAGCTTACCGGTTCGGCGAGTATTGGTGCGCTTACGAGCAAGGCGAATGTGGAGATACCCATTGTGAAAGACCATGTGTCGTTGCTGTTGAATGGGCGTACGACCTACAGCGACTGGATTCTCAAGCATCTGCCTGAGAAGAGCGGCTACAAAGACGGTAATGCAAACTTTGCCGACCTTGGCGGTGTGCTGACGTGGAGGCTCAACACGATGCATCGCCTCAAGCTGTATGGCTATTGGAGCAACGACCGGTTCTCGTTCAGCACGAAGGACAGATATGGCTATCAGAATCGGAACTTCTCTGCCGAATGGCGCTCCATCCTGAATGAAAAGATGACGGCAACGGTCACTGCCGGCCTCGACCACTACGACTACTTCAACGAGGACAGAAACGTGCCAACGATGGCTGCCCGACTGAGTTTCGGCATCGACCAGCTATGGGGAAAGCTGCACATTCGTCAGCGGTTGTCGGAGAAGCAAACGCTCAACTATGGACTCTCCCTGCAACACTACAACGTGCAGGCTGGCAGGTATGAGCCTGTGGGTGAGGAGTCGTTCATCAAGACAGAAGAGCTGCAGCGGGAAAAGGCGTTGGAGAGCGCAGCCTACATCGACTACGAGCGTTCGCTCACGGAAAAGCTGTCGGTGACTGCCGGTTTGCGTTATTCCATCTTCAACGCGCTGGGGCCGCGTGACGTAAACCACTATGTAGAAGGCGACCTTCCTGCAGAGAGCACCTTGCTGGAAACACGTCGCGAGACAGGCATCATCAAGACCTATCAGGCTCCCGAGCTGCGATTGTCGGCCCGCTATGCCCTGCAGGAGAACCTTTCGCTGAAGGTAGGTTTCAACACGATGCACCAGTATATTCATAAGGTGTCGAATACTTCTATCATGTCGCCTACCGACATCTGGAAACTTTCCGACCTGAACATCAAACCTCAGAACGGCTGGCAGCTGGCGGCAGGCGTCTATCACGAGACTGCCGACAAGCGATATGAGTTCTCGGCAGAGGTGTACTACAAGCACATCAACGACTATCTGAACTATCGCAGCTCAGCAGTTCTGCTGATGAACCCCCATTTGGAGACTGACGTCATCTCGACAAAGGGTCAGGCCTACGGCATTGAGCTTCAGGCGAAGAAGCCCATCGGAAAGTTGAATGGATGGGTGAGCTACACCTTTTCGCGCACGTTGCTCCGTCAGGATGATGCAAGGGTGGCCATGCCCCTGAACAACGGGGAGTGGTATCCGGCGGAATATGACCGCCCACATGACGTAAAGGCAGTGCTCAACTACAAGATTACCGAGCGATACAGCTTCTCGAGCAACTTCAACTATGCCACAGGCCGTCCGACAACGCTTCCTGCCGGCACTTACTACGACTCATATCATCAGAGATACATGCCATACTATACCGACCGCAACACTTACCGCATTCCCGACTATATGCGCCTGGACCTTGCGTTCAACATAGAGCCGACGCATAAGCTGACGAGTTTCCTGCACACGTCGTTCTCCATAGGTGTTTATAATGCCCTTGCTCGCAAGAATGCCTATAACATCTATTATGTCTCGGAAGAGGAGGAAGTGAAGGGCTATAAGCTATCGGTGTTTGGCACGGCCATTCCTTATGTTTCACTTAACATACGATTCAACTAAGATATGATGAAACTGAGAAAAACGATATACGCAGTGCTATGCCTTCTGGTTGGCGTATGCATGCTTTCGGGCTGTATTGAAGAGTATGAAGCCGACATCTCAACCGACGATACGGGCTTGCTCGTTGTGGAGGGTTCGATATGTGCTAACCAACGGAACGTATTCATCCTCTCGCGCACGCAGGGCATCAATGATTTCTATACTCCACCGATGGTGAGGGGTGCAAAAGTCTCTGTGCGCGGAAGCAACGGCTCTATCTTCATGACGGAGGAAACCGATGGGATATACTCCTGCCAGATTGGTGCCCTGTCGGCCGATGTGGAATACTATCTGCACATCGAGATGGATGGCGACGTTTATGAATCGGAGCCTCAGAAACCTCTTCCCACCGAGCCGATAGCCGATGTGAGAGGGGTGCAGAACACTCCGTTAAGCGACATCGACGTGCTTGTCACTCCTGCTGCCCCGTTTGAGGCAGGACGGGAGAACTACTATTCGTGGACATACGACGAGACGTGGGAAGTGCATTCTGACTACACGACCTTCTTGTTCTTCGACGTTGAAAAGATGGAGCCTGTCGACGTGGATGAACTGTTCCCGTCGCGTGGATGGAAGGATGCAACGGGCCCGGCCATCATGGTTGGCGCCAGCTCGAATTACGAAGGGCAGCACATCCGGCAAATCAAGATGTACGACATCGGCAATGCTAGCGAGCGCATGTATTATAAGTATAGCGGCCTGGTGCATCAGCGTGCCATCTCGAAGGCGGAGTATGAGTATGAGCTTGCACGTCGACAGGCGGGCTCGGAGATGGGTGGCTTGTTCACGCCGCAGCCGTCGGCCCTGCCTACGAATATTCGCTGTCTCACGTCAGGCAAGCGTGTGATTGGATTTGTGGGCTGCTCGCTGAACACGAGCGATTACAGGTTCTTCCTCCATGCTGCCGACTTCTCCATCTATCGTCCTCAGCGAAAAGACGCCCGCAGGTGGTTCGACGACACCAGTATGGCCGATTGCTTGCAACTGGTGAACGAAGGCTTGTTCCTGTGCGAATGGAATGATGACAGAAGGATGCCTGGCGGTAAGTTGCAAACGGCATGGGCCTATCAGTATCAGCTTGATGTGAGATACAAAGGTGCATATATCGAAGAACCTGATTTTTGGTCGTTGGATGGAAAATGAAAGTTTTTATGATGAAGAGAAAAATATTATCACTCGTAGCTGCGACGGTGCTTGCCTTGAGCAGTTTTGCCACGAACGTTGAGACCGACCGCACATGGTATCTTGCCGGTGAGGCGATGAAGATTAGCGTAAGGGCCGACAACGCGTTGATTGCATACGCTGAACTGAGCGATGCGAATGGCTTGGCGGCCGGCGTTGTGGTCGGTCTGAAAGGTGGCGAGGGAGAGGCCATCATCGAACTTCCGTCACACCTGCATAGTGGATACTATGTGTTGTCGGTCTACACGCGTGACGACTCCCAGGCTACTCAACGCCTTGTAGCTGTGGTGAATGCTCTCCACAAGAGTAAGAACGACGACATTCAGTGGGTGCCGAGCGACAGCTGCTGGGCTGCGATGGCCGGAACTGCCGATTGGGGAGATGCTCAGGCGGAGTTCAGGGCTACGAAACCTGCCGATGTGCGCGAAGCGGAAGGCCACATCATCAAGGCACGAGTGAGGAATCACAAAAATGGCTATGCGTTCAAGGCCAGCGAGATTTGTCCTTCACTTAGCATCGTGGGGAAGCAGATTCATTATTTTGAGGGAAAGATGGTTGATGACTCCACAGCCGTCTTCTACACCTATGGCATTCATGGCAAGCAGCCGTTGGTGCTCTCGGCCTTGTCGTCGACCGACGAGAGTCTGCCCATCGAGATGATGAGTCCGTTCGTCAACTTGCTCCCGACGGACCTCCCGCATCTCGTCTTCCATTACAAGCGCAGCGAGGTGGAAGCCCGCTCGATAGCTATGCAGCGGCACCAGAGGCAACTGGCGCCCGCCAAGAGCCCATCGCAATCGGGCGCTTATGCTGATGATGCAGCAGAGGAAGTTGTGCCATTAGACTATGACGATACCGTGCTTGGCACACAACCTTATCTGACCTATAATCTTGATGAGTACCGTCAGTTCCTCACGGTCAGGGAGGTGCTGATTGAATATGTGAAGTGCGTCACGAACAAGAAAACGAATGGCGTACCTCACCTGTTTGTCTACAGCAAGCAGTTTTCCGACGATAGTTCGTGGCCGACGCTGGTGCTCATCGACGGGATGCCGGTCTACGACATTGAGCGACTTCTGAGCTACGATGCCCGCCGCATTCATTATATCAACATCTACGGTGGCCAGTACACCTTTGGCAATGGCGTTTATAATGGCATCTTGTCGTTTGTTACACGCTCCGGCCGACTCACAAACTATCCTACCGAGCCCAACGCGCAGTATCTGGTTTATGAGTTCCCAGAGTGAGATCGTAGGGTCAAGGGATGACCACCTTTCTGGCCTGCTGGTTGCCGGCGGCATCGGTGGTTTGCAGGATATAGATGCCTTTCTTCACAGACTCTTGATGGGATGAGAGCTTGCGGCCGCTGAGGTCGTACACGGCGCGAACCTGCTCTCCGTCGTTGCTGGAGTTGTCGAGGGCAGGAATGATGCCTTCAACATCAGGGTCGACGAGCTGCCGGTCAGCGGAGGAAAAAGTGAACACCATATCGGCACGGTCGAAGGTGCCGCTGCCCCATATCCAGTCATTCTCGAAATGGCGGGCACGAATCTGATAATTGTTGTTCGACGGACAGTTGATGCGATACATCGACACGGGCGTCGAGAGGCCGCTCTGCGAGGGCGACTGGTCACCGGTGTAGTTGATGGTGTAGACGGAAGCCTCTTTGGTGGTTCCGATGCGGTCGGAGCCGGCTCCTGTGGTGCCGTTCGTTGATGTGAAGTAGAGGCCTGTGCCGTAGTTGCGGATGTAGAATCCGCCCTCGGCAGGCTGAATCTCCCAAAGCAAGGCGTGGTCGTTCCAAGTGTATTGCTCGGTAGTGCCAAGACTGCCGTTCGAGTTGCAGCAGAGATATTTCGGCGTGCCGTTCAGATTGGTGCTGGAGTTGTAGGGCACGGTGGCATAGTTGATGATGCGGTAGAGCTGTCCCTCGGCGGGCGTGAACGTCGTCGTGCCTGCTGGCGTGCCGCCTCCAGGTCGCATGAACTCGTCGTTGACGGCAACAACGGTG
>JAEEGF010818183.1_pt1 | contig 12667 bp, 10 predicted proteins | sample 9134171 | NCBI WGS metagenome assembly JAEEGF01 (sample SAMN16246542, study PRJNA631951) | gut metagenome | biome: gut microbiome; feature: rumen; material: AP-attached | host: Bos | place: Iran: Karaj | collected 2018-10 | reverse complement strand
TTCGTTGACTTTCTCCCAAGCTGGCTCCATCTTCCTGATGGCTCTCATCAGGTCGAAATGGTTCTTGCCCGTCACTTCGGCAATCTCCAGCGACGTCATGCGCTGGCTGTCGTGCGTTGTCATGGATAGTGTAGTCATGTCGTTCAGAGAATAGTTAAACACTCCAGTTCATTTCTCAGATAATGCCAAAGCTCGATCTCCACCCTGTCGTTGTGTACCGACATCCAGGCGTCGCCCATGAACAGATTCTCCATCGATTCCATGTCCTGGACGGCTTCGGGAGCTATCCCCCAAGCGAGGGCTTTACGGATGTAGGCTCTCACCATGGCTACAGCCGAAACTCCCACCACGATGTTGTGGATGGTCGGCTCCCGTTCCGTAATCAGTCTGAGCATGTCCTCGGCCAGGTCTTCCACCTCCTTGGCGGACTCCTTGCCCTTCTTCGTGGTCATAAACTTGAAGTTTCTCATCTCTGTGCAGCCGCGCTGCAGTGCATTTTTCATTTTCTTTTTCATAATAGGTTTGTTTAAAGGGTTAATAAATAGATAATGTACGCGTGAAGAACAGCCGTGCCCTCACGGCAGGGCTGGTTGTGGCAGTCCGCTGACCGCCATAGAAAAACTCTTACCGTCTATGAAAAGCAGCTATCGTTTGTATCACTAAGTCAAAGAACGCGCAATTACTGCCCCGCTGGGATTGAATTGCACGACAAAGTTAGTAACAATATCAAAGGAATAAAAGAAAAAAAATGAGAAGTTCTAAGGGCGGAAACCTTTAGAAACTATTTGAAACTTTTAGAAACCTGAGCTGGAAACTATCTGCTTCAGAAACCCTACAAAAAGGGCATAAAAAAAGGAGAGTCAAAAAACTCTCCTGTTCCAGTTTTGCCTGGATTTTTTGTATATCCCCGCATCGTTCAAGATGCTCCAAAGCGCCCCCTTGCGACTATACCCATAGTCTGAAATACGCTTTTCCTGCACCCAACGGTTCACAAGGTCAGTAATATCGTTGGGCTGCATACCGGCAACCTCCTTCATAAACAGCCTTGCGTCGGCCTCATTGTTGTAGAAGATGGGCTTCAGTCTTTCGAGACAATCCTCCTCGCTTATCGGCTCAACACATTCAGCGACTGCCGACGGCAGCAGCCTTGTGTCAGCTGACTCCCCCGCGGCTGGTTCCTCTTTCTCCCGGGCTGCCGGCTGTCCGTAGGCATACTCCGTGTAGACGGCCTTTTCTCCCTCCATCCGTATCTCCCTGTCGCCATCAGGGGTGGCATTCACACCCCGGTGCTCAACATACTGGGCGTTCCGCCCCGTCATCGTTATCTTTCTCCCCATATCGCTTATTCATTATTGTTCTCGTTATAAATAGCATCGCTCCCCGTTAGTGTCACATAGTGGTTGTGTGTTTCAGCAGTCGCCCTTTCGTCGGGCGGCGTCATCACCTCGTTCACCAGAAGCAACTGCTCCTGATAGTGCTCCTTTGGTAGCACATATTCCAGGAACGTCTTCAGGAATGCAAAGCGCTCAATGCCTTTCAGGCGGGCGACAAAAGCCTTAATCTTCTCCACCGACAGCGTAATGTAGTTCCTCAGCATTAAGTTTTCCAGTCGTGCCGCCGTAACGGCCGTCTCCAGAAACTTCACTCTATTCGTCAACTTTGCGTTCTCATTCGTCATCTCGGCCAGCTTCCGTTCCAGCTCGGCAATTCTTATTGCCAGTATACTCTTGTCGTCAGCCAGCCGCTGGAATTCTTCAATTGACATTTCCATAATTGTGTCCTCCTATATATTTAGTTTTTGAAAAAGTGCAGACTGCAAAGGTACGAAGAAAAAAGCGCCGCTCCAAACAAAACGACGCTTTTTTATATGTTAAAAATTGTATCTGCACAAAAGGCGGAATTTGTGCATAACAGGGCTGGTGTCTGATTATTGGGGGGATCAAGCTCCTGTTCCTCCGGTTTTCGGGAAGGGTGAAACAGAAAGAAAAGTGGGATTTTGTTGACGTTTTTGCAATAATGACAAGGAAATATCAGGCATCTATATAACTTTCTACCTAAAATTAACTTTTATCTCATAATTATTTGATAACTTTGCACCAAATATATAGTACCTAATGAAATGTTTGTTCTATGATGAACGTAAACAAAAAAGAGCTGAAGGAACAGGAGATTCGCACTTTGTTCATTACACCAGCCTTGAAAGAAAAGGGTTGGGAAGTGTTGAAGAACATGCGTGAAGAATTCTACTTTACTGATGGTCGCGTTATGGTTGCTGGAAGCCAACACTCAGTTGCAGAAGGGAAGAAAGCGGATTATTTGCTCTATCATAACGGCAAGCCAATTGCTGTTGTAGAAGCAAAGGACAATAATCATGCCGTAGGTGGTGGAATGCAGCAGGCTATAGATTATGCCCTTATCCTTGACTTGAAGTTTGCTTATTCTACCAATGGAGATGCCTTCTTAGAACATGACTTCATTACTGGCAAGGAAACGGAATTGAAGATGGATGAGTTTCCTACGGAAGAAAACCTCTATCAAAGATACCTTAATAGTAAGAACTACACTCCAGAAGAACTGAACATTGTTGAGACACCTTATTATTATGATGCTTATAGCTACGAACCCCGCTATTATCAGCGAATAGCAATTGATAGAACGGTAGAAGCTATTGCCAAAGGGCAGCAACGTGTTTTGGTTGTTATGGCAACAGGTACTGGTAAGACCTACACGGCATTCCAGATTATCCATCGTCTTCATAAAAGTGGTGCAAAGAAAAAGATTCTCTATCTTGCGGACCGCAACATCTTGATAGACCAGACGATGGTTCAAGACTTTAAGCCTTTCAAGAAGTTTATGACCAAGATAACCTCTGTTGGCGAAGGAGTAGAAAAGATAGACTCTTCGTATGAGGTTTATATGGCTCTATATCATCAGTTGGTGGGAAAGGAAGGGAAGCCTGATCCATTCCTTGAAGTCCAAAAAAACTTTTTTGACCTTATCATTGTAGACGAGTGCCATAGAGGAAGTGCAAAAGACGATTCTGCTTGGCGAAAAGTGCTTGAATACTTTGACAGTGCTACCCAGATAGGTATGACAGCCACCCCCAAAGCAGAAGAGGGGGCAAATAATCTTGATTACTTTGGAGAGCCTGTATATATATACTCACTACTTCAGGGCATCAATGACGGATTCCTTGCTCCGTATAGAGTAACAGCAGATTTCATTAACGTTGACCTTCAGGGGTGGACACCAGAGGAAGGTGAGCGTGATTTGCTTGGTAAAGAGATCGAGCAAAAGCTTTATCAACGTCAGAACATTGGCAGAGACCTTGCCATAAAACTCAGACGTAAAGTTGTGGCTCATCGTATCACTCGGATGCTTCATGATATTGGCCGGATGACAAAGACAATTGTATTCTGCCCAGATATTGAGGAAGCAGCAGAGATGCGAACTCTGCTCATTAATATGAATGCAGACATGTGCCGCAAATCCCCGTACTACGTCACGCGCATCGTTGGTGAGGACAAGGAAGGTAAGAAACAACTCGATAATTTCATTTCAGTTGACGAGCCTTATCCTGTTATTGTTACTACATCGGAATTACTATCAACTGGAGTTGACTGTAAGACTTGTGGTCTCATAGTCATAGATAAGGAGATTGGCTCAATGACTGAATTTAAACAAATAATCGGTCGCGGTACAAGACTCCGGAAGGACAAAGGAAAGTGGCATCTGGAGATTCTTGATTTCCGCAACGCAACTGCGAAGTTCAAAGACCCGGCCTTTGATGGCGACCCGGAACCACCTAAAGGCGGTCATCACGGCCCAGGCCCAGGACCCACTCCACCAAAACCGCCGAAACCAGAACCTGGCGGTCATGAAAAGTACCTCATTGATGGTCAGAATATCCACATCACCAGTGAAATCGTCAGCGTATTGGGCGAAGATGGAAAGACCATGAAGACAGAAAGCGTCCAGACCTTTGCACGTAACCAGATCAGGCGCCGCTTTGAAAGTCTTGACAAGTTTGTGCAGAAATGGAGTGAAGCCGAACGCAAGCAGGCTATCCTTGATGAGTTGAAGGAATATGCCATACTCATTGATGCAGTCCGTGAGAAGAATGCAGCCTTGAAAGATGCTGACATCTTTGACATCATTTGCCATGTGGCATTTGACCAGCCTCCTCTCACTCGCAAGGAGCGTGCCAACAACGTAAAGAAACGCAACTATTTCGGCAAGTATGAAGGGAAGGCTCGTGAAGTGCTTGAAGCCCTGCTCGACAAATATGCAGAAAATGGCATCCTTGACTTTGAACGAGCCAATATCCTCGAAATCCCGCCGTTTAACCTGATTGGTAAGCCGACGAAGATTATCAAACTCTTCGGTGGCCCAGCTGGATTTGAACAGGCAATAAAGGAACTTGAAGAGCAAATATATAAAACAGCATAAATATAAATGGCAGTAAATAATATCATCAAGCGCATACAAAACATCATGCGTTCTGATTCTGGTATCAATGGCGATGCACAGCGCATTGAGCAGATGACATGGATGTTCTTCTTGAAGGTTTATGACACACAGGAAGAAACATGGGAGTATAAAGCCTACAAAGAGAAGAAAGAGTACAAGAGCATCATACCAGAACCTCTTCGCTGGCGCAACTGGGCTGTTGACGAGAAGGACGGCCAAGCCCTGACAGGAGATAATCTTCTGAACTTTATAAATAATATCTTGTTCCCTGTCATCAAGGGGCAAGATGCTGAGTACAATGGTGAAACCATTAAGGGTATAGTCGTAACGGCTGAAACTCCACGTTCTAAGAGTATTGTACCAGAAACGTTTGCCGATCTAAACCAATACATGAAGGATGGAACGCTTCTTCGTCAGGTGGTGAATATCGTCAATGAGATTGAATTTGATGATGCAGACGATCGGCACACCTTTGGTGATATTTATGAAGGCATCCTGAAAGACCTTCAGTCGGCAGGTAATGCTGGAGAATTCTATACGCCTCGTGCTTTGACCGACTTTATTGTGAAGATACTCAATCCTCAGTTGGGAGAAACGTTTGGCGACTTCACGTCTGGCACAGGTGGTTTCTTGACATCTGCTCTTAATCACATGGCTACACAGGTCAAGTCGGCTGCTGACGGTGAGAAACTTCAGCATGCTGTGATTGGGCAGGAATGGAAACCTCTGCCATATCTGTTGAGCATCACGAACCTTTTATTGCATGATATTGAAGCGCCTAACATTCGCCATTGTGACTCGCTGGGAACAAACGTAAGTGACTTCAAAGAGTCAGACAAAGTGGATGTAATAGGCATGAATCCGCCTTATGGTGGCAGTACTGGTACATCAGTCCAAAGCAATTTCCCCAGTGCTTTTCGTTCGTCGGAAACGGCTGACCTCTTTATTGCGCTCATCATGTATCGACTGAAAGTTGGTGGACGTTGTGGTGTCATCATTCCTGATGGTTTCCTCTTCGGAACTGATGGCGCAAAACTCGCATTGAAGGAAGCCCTTCTCCGCAAATTCAACCTTCATACCGTCATCCGTCTGCCTGGTTCTATCTTTTCACCTTACACATCGATAGCTACCAATATTCTTTTCTTCAACAATGAAAAAGCCGAGGGCGCAGCTGAAGGTTTCCGCACAAAAGAAACATGGTTCTATCGTCTTGACATGCCTGAAGGCTACAAGCACTTCTCCAAGACGAAGCCCATGAAATTGGAACATTGTCAGCCCATCCTCGATTGGTGGAATGACCGCAAGGAAATTGTCAACGATGAGGTAGGCGAGAAATCAAGGGTGTTTACAGCACAGCAACTGATGGACATGAGTTGCAACTTCGACCAATGCAAGTTCCCTAAGGATGAAGAAGAAGTGCTGCGTCCTGAAGAGTTGCTGAACCAGTATCATAAATTAAAAGATGCGCTAAATGAAGAAATAGAGAATGTTGTATTAAGTATTGAAGCAATTCTTAAAGGAGTTGATTCAAATAAAACAGTTTTGACCATAAAAAATCCATGTGGTGTTCTTTCCGAATTGATTAGCAATATTCCTGACCGCATGAAGAAAAGTGTCCTCCAAGAAGCTATAACAGGAAAGTTAGTTCCTCAAGACCCTAACGATGAGCCTGCAAGCGTATTGCTGAATCGCATTCGTGAGGAAAAGAAACGACTCGTCAAGGAAGGAAAACTCAAAAAGAAAGACCTCGAAGAAACACCTATCAAAGAGGATGAAATACCTTTTGAAATTCCTGAGAGTTGGGAGTGGGTGAAATTAGGTAATATTTATATGACTACGTCGGGTGGAACCCCAGAGAAGGGACACCCTGAATACTATGGCGGGAATATACCATGGGTTAAAGTTGGTGATTTGACGAGTATTTATATTAGTCATACTGAGGATTGTATAACAGAAGAGGGGCTTATTCATTCATCTGCAAAAATTTTTCCCAAAGATACTATCTTAGTGGCAATGTATTGTAATGATGCAATTGGAAAGTCGTCCATTATTACTAAACCAATGACAACGAATCAGGCAATATGCGGGCTCTTTCCAAACGCTCATTTGATGAAAGAATATATATATTATGCAATCCAGTCAAACCGCAAAAAATTACAAGAGCAGTCCGCAGGCGGAGCACAAAAAAATATAAACCAAAAAATTGTAAACAATCTCTTACTCCCTCTTCCTCCTTTTGCTGAGCAGAAACGCATAGTGGCAAAGATAGAAGAAGTGTTCAAAGAAATAGATAAACTAAAAACATAATGATAACAACAGAAAGTTCAAATATAGAATTTCATCGTTTCTTTGATGATCATAGAAATGAACTTAGCAAACGTCTGCTTGGTCTTCTTTTGAACAAACATAGACGCACTATCCTGTCTTTACTAAAAAGGGGGGCTCTACGCTAATGTCCGCTTGTTAGGCGTGTATCATTATTATTGTCAAAGTCTCTATTTTTCATTCCCTCAAACGAGGCTTTTAATATTGTATCAAAATATTTTATTTTTTTCTTCAATATAAAGAAAGAGTCCCACCAAAAGTTTATTATTATGAGTAATATGATGTTCTTTTTTTCTTCAACCTCTTCAGGTACAATAATTGTAGATAGATTCTCTGAGGATATTTCATATATTATATCATATAGTTCTGCCTCTGTAAAATGGAGATCCTTATAATCGTTTAGTAGGTCTTTCAGCTTATTTATATTATAGCCCTGTCTCAATTGATGAAAATCATAGTCGAGTTTTCTTATTAATTCCTCATAATCACGGCAAGTACGTAATTCATCTGTCTTCGTCTCACCATTTTCAATATCATAGAACCAAAATTCCTTATTCTTCAAGAGTTCATCTATTTCCTTGGTTTGTTCCTTTATATATAAATGGTAATTCTCAAATAAATGTCTAAAATCTTTAAAATCTATTCTAATTCCTATTCCTTTGACATAGTAGCTCCTAAATATTTCGTTAATAGCAGTTACATTATGAATAGCATATTGGTAAATTATATCTAAGAACTGATCCTTACGCTTTTCGAGATATTCCTTTTCTTCCGTCGTTTGAATCAGATGGACTTTCTCATGACCTTCTTCAAGGTTTTGCCGACGCTCCTTCTTTTGAGTAATCACTGAAGTTACGTCTTCTTTTCCTTCAACCTCCTCCTCAGTCTTGTTTCCATCATATTTCCCTTCGAAATGGTGTCTCCACATTCGTTTGGATGATGGGAAACCAAAACGATTGTAAAGGCCTACGTTATCAAGGAAAAGAGTCTTTTCTTTAGATTCCGATATTCTGAGGCCTCTGCCTACCTGTTGCAAGTACAAGGCAAGCGACTTCGTAGGACGTGCAAGCTGAATGAACTCAATATCAGGGCAGTCAAAACCTTCAGTGAATAGATTGACATTGCAGATTATCTGAAATTCGCCTCTACGGAATTGCTGGATATATTGCTCACGCATTTCTTTTGGCGTATCGCTGTCTATGGCTACAGCATGAACGCCGTTAGCATTGAACTCTTCGCAAAGATTTTTGTTATGCTCTTTATTGATTGTATATACAATGCCCTTCTTGCCGTTTGCAAATTCCAAATATGTTTTTACTACTTGTGCCCTGATACGATCATTGTCACAAACGCGCTCCAGTTCCGATTCAGCATAATCACCTTGACTGAACTTCTTAATCCCATCTATTTGTTTCTGGATAAAAGAACTACGCGCTACTGAGTAGTATTCATATTGGCTCAGATAACCATCGTTTATAAACTCCTTTACGCTTGGGGAAACTATCAATTCCTCAAAAGTATCAGTAAATCCATGACCGTTCAAGCGTACTGGAGTAGCTGTGACACCCAGCAATTTCGCATGAGGAAATGCTTTGATTATCTTCTGATAGCTTTCTGCTTTGACATGATGGGCTTCGTCTACTATGATATAATCAAACTCTTTATCTGCCCAATTACTGAGCCTTCTGCTCAATGTCTGAACTGATGCTAATTGAATAGGATATATCTTGCGTTCCTTTTCTCCTGACTGTATTATACCATGTGCAAGATTATATCTATAGCCCAACTCCTCATCAATCTGGTCAATAAGTTCTGTCCTGTGGACTAAAACCAAAACCTTTAACGCTACTTTATTATCGCGCCCATAATGGAATATGTCTTTGATTATTGAGACGAATAGTCTTGTTTTTCCTGTTCCTGTAGGCATTTGGAGCATAACCGACTGACAGCGCGACCAAGCATCATATATCTTTTGCTTGTTGTCTTGCTGATAGTCGCGTAACGACTCATCCTCTTGGCTATATTTCTTTAATGCCTCGATAATCATTTTAATCTTTATATGTTTTAATTCTCCATCCTCAGCTTGTCTAATTCTTCCGTTTCTTTTTCATCAGCATTTCCTTCATCTTGGGGTTGAAGTTAGAGAGATACTCACTGTCGTCCATCTCGACAGTCTTGCCGATTATGATAAGATACTCGCATTGGTCTTCGGGATCAAACTTGCGGCGCAGCACGGCAGCACAGCGGCCCGTGCTGCTGTCGAGATAACGCTGCTCCTGAGTGAGCGTCTCTACGTCGACAAAGTCCTTCAACCAGTCGTCGATACACACAGTGACGAAAGGCTGCGAATGGGTAACGCCTTTGTGCAGGCAGATGATGACGCCCGTCACATAGCCGTCAAGGCTTGATAGCAGGTTCACCAGAAAGCCGATGGTGTTTCGGTCGGTGGCGAGCGCCTTCTCGTAACGCTCTAAGCGTTCAGGGTCGGAGAATTCACGACCGTCCTTCGCTACATATTTTATATTTGATTCCATATATCTTGTTCTTTCTGTTTTAAGTTTCTGTGAAAAAAGCCTCTGCGACACTTCGCAGCAAGCAGAGGCACATTATTAACACAATATATATTAGAATGATGTATCAAACGCTATTGATACGGGGTTACACAGCCCCGCCGGCGTCGCCCTCCTCTGGGGTGCCGTCGGGGATGGTGATGTACAGTTCGGCGTCGTTGTCGAAGTTATATGATGGTTCATATCTTTTCGGTTGTAGTTCTTTCGTGCAAAGATACGACATTCCCGCCGAACAGCCAAATTTTCAGCCGATTTTTCTATATAAAAGCGAAAGGGGGGGGAAACTTACATTTTCATTTTAATGCAAAAATCGCCGCTTCCCCCGATAAATACAGGGGAAAGCGGCGATTCTTACAACTTACAATTTACATTTTACTATTTTCTTCGGCGATAGTAGCAAATAGGTAAATTATATATATTATTATAATAATATATATAATTTAAATATTTACCCTTCTGACTTGGAAGAACAAAAATGTAAGTTGTAAGTTTGTAAGTTTCTCCCCCCCCTGTCTCGCAGCAACCAGGCGCCACCTCGTCATGATGAGGCAGCGCCTGGTTGCTGCGAGGGGCTATAAGCGCATGCCGAAGAAAGCGCGGGCGCGCCACTTGTTCTGATTGACGATCACCGCGGCGTCGTCAAAGACGGAATTGTTCATGACGAGCGTTACGCCGGCGAAATAGCGCAAGGAGAAGTTGCGGACGATGGCTGCACGCTCGTTGAAGAGCATGTTGAAGCGCATGTGCTGGGCACGCTTGCGCTCGCCGTTCACGGTAAACTTGTTGCGACTATAGACGACAAAGGTGGGCAGCCCCGAGAGGTGGAGCAGCCATCGCCTGCCGAGCACCCAGTTGTAGCCGTAACCGCCGCCGATGCCGAGATGGCCGACGCCGATATTGATGTCAGGGGCGTTCTGGCTCCTGGCTTTCAGTTCGTCGGTTGTCTTGATACTTCCTCCCTGATAGCTGATGCCCGCCAGCCATGAACCGGCCGAACGGCGCTGGATATAGCTCTGGTTGAAAACTGCGGGGAAAGAGAAGCGGCGATGGTTGAAACAATAGTAAGCCGCAATGTTGGCAACCTTCAGCGTCACATCGTCCGCCTCCAGCCGTGAGAGTGTGCCGTCGCGAGTGACGTCGCCCGTCAGCGACTCTGAACGCTGGTAGCTGAAGTCGAGGCTGATGCGGCTGCTGTAGTAGTTAAGGTTGAATTCATAGTCCTTGTAAGTGCCGCTCATCTTGGCTGGATTGATGGCCACTGCGGCTGAAATGCCGCGATAGGAGGCACCGATACTCACGGTGGTCTTGTGGCTGGTGCTGAGGTCGGCCTTCGAGTCGATGCCGTTCACCGTTCCCTTGGCATGAAAGGTGTTGCCCGTCTGGTTCAGCCTGACTTTCAACGTCAGGCTCCCCTCAGGACGAACCACGTAATTGGTGTCGTAGGATATGCGGTAATAGCGGGCAGCAAGCGCACTGTCCATCCGCTCCCTGCGCTGCCGCTGACTGAGTTTCCGCACAACATTCCCGCTGCCAACGGAGACGCTGTCGTCCTGTCCGCTCGCAGTGCAGCATATCAGCAGGGTAACAGCCACCAGCAGCAGTCGGCAGAACGGCCGGTCTTTTCGAAGGAGCTTTTTCATGCGGCTTAGGTAATCGACATCCCCAGCCGAGAGGGACTGGGGATGTCGTTAATAGATTAATTTAGAAACTTTCCGACCTGCGGGGCCTACTCAGCCTTCTTGGCGGCTGGCTTGCGCTTGGCTGCGGGCTTCTTGGCAGCGGGCTTCTTGGCGGCGGGCTTCTCCGTCGTCTCGTACTTTTCGAGCTTGGCCTTCAGGCGGGCAATCTCCTTGTCCTTCATCTCAATCTCGTCGCCCTGGTTCTTGATGGTGGTGAGCAGTCCCTCGAGCTCGTCGTTGTCGATGTCGAGCGGATAAAGGGCGTTGACGCGGTTGATGAAGTCGCCCAGGATGTTCATGTAGTTGGTGAAGGCGTCGAACGGTCCGCTGTAGATGCCGCGGTCTAATCCGACGTTGGAGGGCTTGGTGGTCATGAAGCGGAAGTTGTTGGAGGCCTGCAGATAGTCCCAGTCCTGGTTGATGCGCGGGTCGTTGGCAATGCGCAGGCGGTCGGCCACGGAGTAGAGCTTCTGGAAGGCCTCGCGCTGCATGGCGTTGCCGAGCCAGCATGAGCAGTCGCGCTCCTCGTCAACCCACGACAGGGTGTCGGGCACGTCGACGGCGCCTACTGAGGGCACCTTCATGCAGATTTCCGTCGGCGTGGCGAAGTCGATGCCCTTCTCCTTGGCGCAGGCGGGCAGTGCCTTGAGGAACTCGAGGATGTTGCTGGAGAGCGGCTGGGCGATGCCGAGGGCCGATAGCTCCATGAAGATGTTGATGATCTTCTCCTCTTCGGGGAAGCGGGCGATGCGGTCGATATAGGCGTCGGCGAACAGGGGATAGCCCTCCCACTCAGCATTGTTGAAGCGCAGCGAGATGTCGTCGCTCAGCTCGACGTCGCGCAGCAGCAGCTTCAGGTTGGGGGCGATGTTGCAGTTGTAGACGTAGTGGGGCGACTTCCAGCCGAGCACGTGCTTGGCACCCTCGGTGAGCATGCCCTTGAAGCCCATGGCGGCTATCTGAGCACCGATGTCGTCGCTGTAGATGAGCGACGAGTTGCGGGCCACCTGCGGCTTCTGGCCGAAGAGCTCCTCGATCTTGGCGCACTGCTTCTTGACGTCGAGTGCGAAGGTCTCCTCGTTGGCCAGCGACGACAGTCCGTGGCTGTAGGGCTCGGCCAGGAACTCGACGCAGCCGGTCTGTGCCAGCTCCTGCAGCTTGGCTATGACCTGCGGTGCATGATACTCGAGCTGCTCGATGCCTGTGCCCGAGAGGCTGAAGGCCACCTTGAAATACTTGCCATTCTGCTGAATCATGTCGCCAATGGCGGTGAGTGCCGGCATGTACGAGCGCTCGGCGATATCGGTGATGCTACGCTCGTTCTCGTAGTCATCGTAATAGTAATGGTCGGTACCGATGTCGAAGAAACGGTAGCGCTTCAGATGGATGATCTGATGTATCTCGAAATATAAACAAATTGTTTTCATCTCTTAAAAATTTACGATTTTCTGATTTTCGATTTTCTATTTATTACTGTTCCCAACCGAGCGTGCGGCGATAGAGTGTGCGAATCCAGCGGCCTACCTTCTCCCACGTAATCTGGTCGACCTCGCGCTTGCCCTCGTCCTTGAGGTACTGGAAGAGCGACTCGTTGTGGCAGATGCTGTAGATGGCGTCGGCCAG
>JAEEGF010113907.1_pt1 | contig 12667 bp, 8 predicted proteins | sample 9134171 | NCBI WGS metagenome assembly JAEEGF01 (sample SAMN16246542, study PRJNA631951) | gut metagenome | biome: gut microbiome; feature: rumen; material: AP-attached | host: Bos | place: Iran: Karaj | collected 2018-10 | reverse complement strand
TCCGGCTTGTGGCTTCAACCCCGAACGATGGCAGCGGCAACTCTCGCTGGGTGTCATCTATGACAATGTTGAGAATCGCGTGGGCAACAACACCATGCATCACCTGCGGGGCACCGCGCGCTGGGCGTTGATGCACAAATGGTATCCTAGTTTTTTGCATGGTAAACTCACCCTGATGGGGGGCGGCATGACATGGTTGCACGGTGGCATCATCTATAACAGTGCCAATAGCAACAACCCCGTCAGTGTCAAGGGGCACTGGACGCTGGGCTTGCAAGGCATTGCACAATATGAATTCAAGATGGGACGCATACCCGTCTATCTGCGCTATCAGGCCGCCCTGCCCGTGGCGGGCGTGTGGTTCTCGCCCGAGTATGACGAGAGTTTCTATGAGATTTACCTGGGCAACCACCGCAATCTGATGCAGGTGGGGTGGTGGGGTAACCGCTTTGACCTTGACCACCAGCTTACAGCCGATTTTCGCTTGGGCGGTACCATCCTGCGCATTGGCTATCATGGCACTTTTGAACGCTCGTGGGCCAACCACCTCAACACTCACATCACCACCCACGCCATCGTCATCGGCATCGGTGGAGAGTTCCTCTCACTCAAGCGCTAAACCCTCACACTTAGGACAAATCGGTCTATTGAATCCCCAATCCCACTATCGCCATAAGTTTCAACAAAACGACCAATAATGAGCGACGACAATAATAAAGAAACACGAGTTGTGACCTCTCACGACATTCATCTTGACGGCGATTATGCCACTTGGCTAGCCGAGCTGAAGCATCGCTATCGCTCAGCGCAAGTCAAGGCGGCGGTTCGCGTCAATGGCGAGAAGTTGCTTTTCAACTGGCAACTGGGACGCGACCTTGTGATCAAGAAAGCGGAGCAACGTTGGGGCGCGGGCGTGGTGGAGCAAGTAAGCCTCGACCTGCAACGCGAGTTCCTGGGCGACAAGGGATTTGCTTCCAGCAACCTTTGGTATATGAAGAAATGGTACGAATTTTATGCCACAGAGGCAGCCGAGCAAAAACTCCAACGACTCATCGAAGAAATACAACTAACTAATAGCCAAATAGATAAAAAACTCCACCAAGTTGGTGGAGAAATTGACACACCAAAACTCCACCAGGCTGGTGGAGAAATAGCATTTCCACTGCCCTTTGCATTAGTGCCATGGCGACATCATGTGGAGATTATCACTAAATGCAAATCCATCGATGAGGCACTGTTCTACATAGGCAAAGCCATTGAGCAAGGGTTAAGTCGCGCGGCACTGATAAACTGCATCAAGGCTGACCTCTACAAGCATCAAGGCAAAATCCTCAACAACTTCCCCGAACATCTTCCGGTATTGCAGAGCCAACTCGTGCAGGAAGTGCTCAAAGAGAATTACGACTTCGGCTTTGCCACTGTCGGGCACGAAATCTACAGTGAGGCGGAACTGGAAGACGCGCTCACGAGCAACGTCACCGCTTTGTTGCTAGAGATGGGTACTGGATTTGCTTTCATCGGACGACAAAAGGAAATACTTGTTGAAGGACGGTCACGCAAGATTGACCTGCTTTTCTACCACATCAGGCTGCGGTGCTACATCGTGTGCGAAATCAAGATCAAGCCGTTTGAAACCGAATTTGCCGGCAAACTCAACTACTACGTCAACGCCGTTGATGAGTTGATGAAGGCAGATGACGAGAACCCCACCATCGGCTTGCTCATCTGTTCGGACATGAACCGGACTGATGTGCAATGGTCGTTCCGTGGCATCAGTACGCCAATGGGCGTGGCGACTTACAACAACATTCGCATCAAGGATGCCCTGCCCACCGGCGAGCAACTGCGCAAGCGCATGGAACTGCTGCAAAAAGAGCTGCATGAAACCAAGCGATTGATGAACAATACAAAATTAGACCTAACGAGTTGACTACGATTTATAGCCAACTGAGATTGGATGCCGACATAATAACCAACTCGTGAGTGGTGCTCGCGAGTTCACAAAAGACTGAGCGACTATGCCAGACGACAAGAAATATAATGACAGTTTTTGTCCCAAGCCAATAGCTGACCTTATTGATGGGAAGCATATTTTTGTCATTCCCTCATTTCAGCGTGGCTATCGTTGGGAAGAAAAGCAGGTGCTCGATTTGTTAAACGACATCAAGCAGTTTGCTGATAACGGTACGTCAAGCAGTGACAGTTATTTTTTGCAGCCGGTGGTTGTAAAACGAACTGTTTCCGATGGGAATGAAGCTTGGGAAGTGCTTGACGGTCAACAACGACTTACCACATTGTTGCTCATACTGAAACGTCTGATGAGAAAATTAGGCGAAGATGACAAGGCATTGCTTGAGCCACAAATATACGAGCTGCGATATACTAATCGTCCTCAACTGAACTTAGACTCGCCTGATGCAAAGCAAAATATCGACAGTTTTTACCTCAGTGAAGCAAAACGTGTTATAGACAAATGGTTCGACGAACAAACTGTGGCTCGACAAAGTTTCAGTAACTTTATCAATTCGCTACTATATAATGTTCCACGGCAGGTGAAAATCATTTGGTATGCCTTGCCCGAGAGCGATGACGATTTGTCAAGCATTCGCATCTTCAACCGCTTAAATAAAGGAAAAATCAGCCTAACCAGTTCGGAACTTATCAAAGCCTTGTTCATCATGGATGAAGAACGGCGTTCGAACGGTAGCACTTTGCCTGCCGAGCAACTTGCCATGGAATGGAATGAGATGGAGCGCAAATTCCAAGACAATAGTTTCTGGTATTTTATCGCCAATAATCAGTGCGACTATATTCAGACACGCATTGATTTGCTCTTTGACTTCGTGACTGGCCGAGGCGAGAATGCCGATAGTGACTACTCCTATCGTCGTTTCCAAAATCTCTACGACTATTCACAAGGAACAGTCAAGGCGCTTGACGAATGTTGGGAAAACGCTAGAATCAAATCAATGGAAGACGCTTGGCTGCAAGTGAAGCGCACCTTCGACCGTCTTGTGGCTTGGCACGATGATAATATGTATTACCACTACGTTGGTTTTCTTGCTCATCAAGGCAAAACTCCGCTTGAAATCTACAACGCCATCGCAGCCGATAAACAAGAGCGTCGTATGTCAGACCCTACTCACGAATGGACTGTTGATGACACCGAGTTATCGCTCAAGTCACTCATCATGGAGACATCATTCAAGAAACCCGGTCAACACGAGTATCTCGCACCTGTCGATGTTGACGCATTGGAATATGGCTCGGAATACGTGGCTCGTCTTCTATTGCTTTTCAATGTGGAATTTTGTCGCCAAAGCCGAAACACTCGTTTTGCTTTTGATCGCTTCCGCACAACACCATGGGACGTGGAACACGTAGATTCGCGCAACGAGTCATCGCTGCAAACGCCCGAGGACCGCAAGCGTTGGCTCGAGGGCGTGAAGTTTATTCTTGACATTGAGAGCAAATCAGCTTTTTCACGCAGCGATCGCGCTCAAGAACTGCTTAACCGTTGTGCAGAATTGCTTGCTAAATCGTCTGACGGAAAGATTGATATAGGCTACGACGGCTTTTATGCCGAAGCGGTTAAATACTTCTCGACTGATAGCAGGCACAATGAGAGTGACATTGACCTCGAGAAGATGGACAAGAACAATATAGGCAACTTGACCCTACTTGACAGTGCCACTAATCGTGAGTACAAAGACGCTCCATTCCCCTACAAACGTTACCTCATCATTGAATACGACAAGAGTGGCGAGCGTTTTATCCCCGTTTGCACCCGCAACTTGTTCTTGAAGTATTATAGTGACAGTAACACCGGTGCATCTCAACTTGACCTGATGCGCTGGAACGACCAAGACCGCACTTGCTACCTCAACGAACTCCACCGCATCATTGACCCGATATTAAACATCAAACGAAAAGCAAATGACACCACCGATGGAAACGAAGCTTGAAAAATTCTCATTCAATAGCCTAATCAAGGAGGTGAAGCATATCCGCATTCCCAAGATTCAACGTGACTATGCTCAAGGAAGGCGCAACAAGCGTGTGGACGAGATACGTCAGGTGTTTATTCACAGCTTGATGCAGGTGGTTAACGGCAACGTTGAGGCAACCGAGCTTGATTTTGTTTATGGCAGTGACAGGGACAATGCTTTTGAGCCTCTTGATGGACAGCAACGACTGACCACCTTGTTTCTATTGCATTGGATGCTTGGTTGTGATAATCTCAAAGACAGTCACAACAACGCAGTATTCACTTATGAGACTCGCAATACGTCGAAAGATTTCTGCAATGAACTTGTTAAACATGAGGCGACCCAGTTTATCCAAGAGGCACAGACCAAGTCCTTGAAAATATCAGACATCATCAAAAATCGCGATTGGTATAACTGGAGTTGGAAATTTGACCCCACTGTGCAATCAATGCTTGTGATGCTTGATGCCATCTACGATGAAATGAATTGGTCACTTGCCATTGAAGAATGTCGTGACCATCTCAATAATATTACTTTCAACCGCTTAAATTTGGGGCAGTTTGGTCTGTCAAACGAGCTATTCATCAAGATGAATGCCCGTGGCAAAGAACTTTCGGACTATGACAAGATGAAGTCCACCCTCGAAGAAGAAATACAACAACAAAAGAAAGAAGGAAAAGCCAATGTACAGATAGAATCAGATTGGCGCAAAATGATTGATAGTAATTGGATTGATTTGTTTTGGTCAAAGTATGCGCAAGGCAGCGATGATGATAATATGCTTCGTAATGCACAATTTGCAGAGCGGCAACTCAAGAAATTACTTCTCCGCCTGATTGCTGTTCAACTATTTGCAAAACGAGTTGAGGACAACGTACTATATGAAGCTACATATCGCCTTGATGAGCAATATCTTGACAACCTCATCTTTATATATCAAAACAGTCTGCTCAAAGAGCGTAGCGAAAAGTCAGAACCAAATCGCACAAGAATTGATTTTAACGAACTGATTCAAGATGTGAATGCCTTTATCTATAAAGATGGAGGCTCGTTCAAGGAAATCACATCATTGCTAAGTAGGCCATCGCATCTTGAAGATAATGATACCACGCTATTTGATTCTTTCTTAGCCCCAAGAGTTGGCAATGACACGGAACTGGTGTTTTTTGCTACACTTCTTTATCTGCGTCAGTTCCCTATACCTAATGACGAAGACGAAAGAAACAACTGGCTTCCTAATTTTGAAGAATGGGTCAAGTTAGTGCGCAACGTTATCCTTAACGACAACTTGAACCAGCGCATTGATAAAGTTCAATTCGTAGAAGAAGCATTTAACAATCTTCGAGACCTAATCAAAGCATTCAAAAACACTTCACCAAGTGTAAACTCCGATAATTTGGCAGTTCGTCGTTTTGTGTCAAGTATGGACATTGAGCGCAAGTATAATCGCCTGGACAACCCATCACTCAACGAGGAAAAGAAAAAAGCACAACTGAAATTGAACAATGCCGACTGGATCATAGTTATAGATGCGGCAGAGCGACATCCTTTCCTGTGGGGACAGATACGTTGCCTAATCGGCTGGTCGGAAGATGATATTGATAGATTTGAGAAGTACCGCACCAAATTAGTGAAGTTGCTTGACAATATCACCACTGACTATTATGCCGCATTACTTGCCGTTTGCGGAAACGAGTGGACAACCAATAATCGCCTATATGAAGACAACAAAGAACGGCGATTTGGTATTAAGCGTCATCTTCGCGACAAGAAAGGCGATGAAAACGTTTATGGCAAGCTCGTAAAGATGCTCATAGACAAATGGATAAGTGATTATGATGATGTGCCAGAAGCTCCTGACTTTTACCGCAGTGTCATTGATGACAGTCTCAAGCGGAACTCATTAGAGCCATGGAGACGATGCATACTGCTTCAACCTATCATCATGGAGTATGCGTGGCGAAAATGTATCTTTGATGATAATGGCCATGTTATTATTGCACAACAGAAAACGACTGACAGCCATTGTTATGACCCGCTTTTGCTCTATATGCATATCGAATGCGATAAACTCAACATTGATAATACAATGGGCGATTCCAAGAGTGACAATCCGTACTCCATAGAGTTTACTGTGAATTACGGAAATACAATCACAACATATTTCTTGCAATGGAATCAAGAGCAACAAAAATATAGATGCCAAATCGAAGAGAGAGGTCAATCAGTGCTTCTGACATCGGAGCAACTTATTTCCACGTTTGACAAACAAATGTCACTCATTCATCCACAACACTGAATAACTATGACACCCAAGTTACGATATTTGCCATTTGCATGTTGCTTGCTTCTTGCGCTCACGGCCTGTCACGACCAGCCGGAGTGGAACGATGACCCATACGGCAACTTCGATGCCTTGTGGACCATCATGGACGAGCATTATAGTTTCTTCGAGGAGAAAGGTGTCGACTGGAACGAGGTGGGTCGCCGTTACCGTGCCAAGCTCACCAAGGACATGACCTCGCAAGAGCTATTTGAACTATGTGGCGACATGCTCAAGGAACTGCGCGATGGGCACACCAACCTCATCGCCTCTCACGATGTGTCGCGCTACTGGATCTGGGAGCAATACCCCGTCAACTACGATGAGCGTCTCATCGATGAGCATTACCTTAACTTCAATTATCGCCAGGCCTCGGGCATCAAATATGCGATACTCGACAACAACTACGGCTACATGCGCTACGAGAGTTTCGCCAGTGCCATTGGCGATGGCAATCTCGATCTTGTGTTTAGTTATTTGAGCACCTGCGACGGCCTCATCATCGACGTGCGCAGTAATGGTGGCGGCTACTTGCTCAATGTCGAGACCCTAGTCGGCCGTTTCATCGACCAACGCACGCGCGTAGGTGCCATCCAGCACAAGACTGGCCCCGGTCACAACGATTTTAGTGAGCCTTTTGACTATTATTTCGAGCCCACCAAGAACCACATTCACTACCAGCGGCCCGTGGTCGTGCTTGCAAACCGTGGCTCATTCAGTGCGGCAAACAATTTTGTCTCAATCATGAGCGCCTTGCCCCAGGTCACCATCGTGGGTGACACCACTGGTGGCGGCAGCGGGCTGCCTTTCACAAGCGAACTCCCCAACGGGTGGCGCATTCGCTTCTCGTCATGCCCCATTACCGATGTCAACGGCCAACCCACCGAGTTTGGCGTGGCTCCCGATGTGCGTGTCGACATGGCTGATGCCGATGCCGCCCAAGGTCGCGATACCATCCTCGAGACCGCCTTCCAAATCCTTAACCAGCAGCAACCATAGAATTAGATACTATCCGATAAACTTACTTGATATGGAAAAGAAGCAATTTAATCGTCGTCAGTTTTTGCGGACATTGGGGCTGGGAACAGCCATGGTGGCGCTGAACCCGCTTGAGGTACTGGCACAAGACGACAAGCAAAAGACAATTGCGCCGACCGCCAACAAGATGACCTACCGCGTGCAGAATGGTACAGGTGAGAATATTTCACTGTTGGGATTCGGCATGATGCGTTTGCCGCGCGACAATCAGGAACTGGTTAACCAGCTCGTAGACTACGCATTGGCACACGGCGTGAATTACTTTGATACCGCGCCTATCTATGGCCGTGGCCTCAACGAGGGCATCACAGGTGCCGCATTGAGCCGTCATCCGCGTGACAGTTACTATGTTGCCACCAAGATGTCGAACTACCGTCCCGAGACTTGGCCCATCGAGGAGTCCAAGAAGATGTATTACAACTCGTTCAAGAACCTGCAGACCGACCACATCGACTACTATCTGCTGCACGGCATCGGGCAAAAAGGCATGGACGACTTTAGGCCTCGTTTCTTGGACAATGGCCTGCTCGACTTCTTGCTCGAGGAGCGAAAGGCGGGACGCATCCGCCACTTAGGTTTCTCTTACCACGGCAATGTCGAGGTGTTCGATTGGCTCATCGCGCACAACGACAAGTACCACTGGGACTTTGTGCAGATTCAGATGAATTTCCTTGATTGGCGCCATGCCTCGCTGGGCAAGGACAACCCAGATGCTGATGCCGAATACCTGTATAACCAGTTGGCCAAGAACGACATCCAGGCAGTCATCATGGAGCCGTTCCGTGGCGGTGGACTGGGCAAGATGAGTGAGGGTCACATCGACCGCCTGAAAGAGTTGCGTCCCGATGATACCATCGCTCGTTGGGCGTTCCGTTGGGTGGGCAGCAAACCCGGTGTGCTTACCGTCCTCAGTGGCATGAACGTGATGGAGCACCTGGTGGAGAACTGCGAGACCTATTCGCCGCTTGAGCGCTGCACCGAAGCCGAGAACGACTTGCTGGAGAAGATCGCCGACGACATCTCGGGCATCCCCATCATTCCCTGCACCACCTGCGCTTATTGCATGCCGTGCCCCTATGGCGTGGACATCCCTGGCAACTTCACCGTCTATAACGACGCCATGCAGGCCAAGACCTTGCCATTGCCGCCCAAGGGTGACCCAGACTATGACAAGCGCCATGAGGCTTTCGTTCAGGCATACTATGCCGCCGTGCCTGCCGACAAGCGCGCCAACCAGTGTGTCGACTGCGGCCACTGCCTGCCCCTCTGCCCCCAGCAAATCCGCATCCCCATCCAGATGGGCCGCATCAACCAAATCTTGCGCAAACGATAGCAATAGCAAACTTGCTTGCCTATTGCAGAGTGCAGCCAAGATTATCCAAATCTTGCGCAAACGATAGCAATAGCAAACTTGCTTGCCTATCGCAGAGTGCAGCCAAGATTATCCAAATCTTGCGCAAACGCTAGAGTAGGCAAGTTCACCACTACCTCTGCCAGTGGTTTTTAAGAGCAACTCAAGAAAATTGCACAATTTTTTGTGCAATTTTCTTGAGTTACTGCACATTTTTTAGTGCAATTGTTGTACCTTTGCCAAAAGTGACAACTTTTTCTTGTATAAGTCATAATTGTGCGATGAGGATGTTTTACAGGTTTTTACTATGGGTGCTTACGTTGCAAATGTCATTTTTTGCAGCCTCGGCTTATACGATGCCCGCCGACCAGCTGGTGCAGCTCAGCAACCGCGAACTAGCAGTCATGGGGCAAGCACATTGGGACAAGAACGAGCTGGACAGTGCGTTGATTTGTTTCTCGATTGTATCAAATCGGGGAGACCAAAAGCTTTCAAAGGAAGACAAGAGGCTTGTCTGTGGAACGACAACTGTAATGGGCATTATTTACAAGAACTCTTTCTATGACTATGAGCGTGCCATGCAATGCCTGCTGAAGTCAGAAAAGCTCTCACTAAAATTTGGCTTCAACAACCAATTAGTCGATTTATACGAAGCGATGGCCCAGCTTGAACAAGACAAAAATGATATCGAACATGACTATGCCTTCAATATTGACGTACTTAACCTGCACAAAAAGTCATTCAACCTGGCCATTCAGCATCATGTTGAACATGCACAAGTGCTTTCTATCATCAACATGATAACCATCGCCATGGGTCATCAAAGATTAGACTTGATACAAAAAGAACTCCAATTATTCCAATCAGCCATTATTAGCGACACAGTTCAGGCTCGAGATTTTGCAAAGCAATTGTGCATTGGGGCAATCTGTCTGAGCAAGAGCCAGTATGCAGAAACAATAGTCCAACTATCGAAACTTGACTCCTGTCTACTGACTTTAAGACAATCTGCTAAACCTAGATTTGAATTTATTACTCACGCTTACCGCTTCTACACCTATCGTGACATGAATAATCACACGTTAGCCCTCCAGGAGCTAGATACGATGGAGCAGATAGTTCAAGAGCATGGTTTTAAAGAGGGAATGCTCGAGGTCCTGATTTACAAACGCGACTATTATGCCGCACAAGGGAATACTAACCTGGCAAACGATTTCGACACGCGCTATTTCAAGGCTAAAGACCAATTGATGGCCGAGGCGAAGGTGGCAAAAGCCGACGAGGAGAAAGTGCTTTTCAAACTCAATGAGGCGAACCATGAAATCAAGGAGTTGTCCTATAAACAACGCATCCAACAGACCGAGCTGATTGCCGTTGCGATAGTAGCGGTTTTGTTGATGGCCTTGCTCCTGCTGGCGTGGCTAAGCCATCGCCGCACCAAGCAAAAGAACCGCTCACTCTACGAGCAGAACCAGCAACTACTGGCAAACATTGACCGTGTGCGGCAGATGCGGAAAGAACAAGACGCGCCAGCCGAGAAATATGGGCGTGGCAAGATGGAGGGCGATGACATCTCGCAAGTGATGGAAAAGGTGGAGCGCGTAATGGACGAGTCGGAGGAAATCTATTCCACCGAGTTCTCACTTGACCGTCTGGCCGAACTCGCGGGCGAAACCGAATCGCGTGTGTCTCAAGCCATCAACACCTCGGGTCACAAGTATTATGAACTGCTCAACGAGTACCGCGTGCGGGAGGCTTGCCGCCGCTTGGATGACAAAACCCACTCTAGTGGCCTGACTATCGAGGCCATCGGCCAAAGCGTGGGATTCAAGAGCCGCAGCAACTTTGTCGCCACGTTCAAACGCCTGACGGGCCTCACCCCTAGCGCCTACCTCAAGCAACCATCAAAGGCAAAAAAGCAGCCCGACTAAACAAAGCAAGAAATAAACATATAAGGATAAAAGAGTGCCATAAAAAATCTTTTTTATCAAGAATTCTAGGAGTTTTAGGAAAAATGCAGTAACTTTGGCTTCGCCGAAGTTACTCTCGTTCGGAAATAAAAACAAAATAACGTTTTTATTTTGTTTTTCGCTCACTTATTCGTAACTTTGCCGCTATAATTCAGACAGAAGAACTGAGACCTATGTCATTTGCTCTTATGTCTTTAAATAATTAAAGCTATGTCTACCGCACAACTTACATCCGAGATTTTGCAGCAAGTGAGCCTCATCACTGATGATGAGGGAAAGCTGCAGCGTGTGCTACGTTATCTTAAACGCATCACTACACCCAAACCCGACCCCACCGAGATGACTTATGATGAGTTTTGCTCAATGGTACACGAGAGCGAGACACAGTACTCACGAGGGGAATACACCACTCAGTTACCTGGAGAATCAGTATCCGACATGCTTAAAAGATGTGGTTATGGCGTATGAACTGCGATATACTCCGATAGCCAATATGGGCCTAGCCAATTTGGAAAGGAATGAGCCCAAGGCATTTGGGAAAGCCTTACGCCTTCTTGAAGAAATTCAAGAGCATCCACGCACTGGCACAGGTCATCCAGAGCAACTAAGTGGCGACCTCACGGGAAAATGGAGTCGCAGAATTACCAAGAAACACCGGCTCATTTATGAGATTCATGACATGGAGGTGATAGTAATCGTCATCAGTGCCTATGGCCATTATAGTGACAAATAGTCTTTGTGCTTTTGCCCAAACGCACACCCGTTTTTGACCCGAAAACGGGTGTTTTTGTGCTTGTCGCCCGACAAGCACAAGCCCATCACCATTTTTCTTGCACAGCCCGCTGGGCACCTGTACCTTTGCACCTAAGATTTCAAACCAACCTTTGTTTAACTCGGGCGCGTCAATGCGACAATCCCCTTAAAAACTCAAAACAATGAAACAAAACAACATCAATCGAGCCATCTGTTGGCTCATGGCCCTTGCACTTGCTATGTTGCCAACCCTAGCTCAAGGTAGCCGTCAGGTCATCACCACTCCCAATGGCAAGCAGTACATCCTCTCATCAAGCCAGCCAGACATCAAGTGGGAACAAAAAGGAGACATATGGAGACCCATACGCCAAATCCCACAAAAAACTGAATCAACCGAAGGGACAGTGACAGTGACCATTGAATCGGTTGTTGGTGAAATGGAAAATGTCTATTTAGATAACATCCAATTCTTAGATGCCCAAAGCAACAACATCTTTACGTATAACAACACGCAAGCTGTAGCACCAGGAACATTCGACATCATGGCAAGTTATAGCAGCTATGATACTGACAACATGGTAGATTTATATTATTTTGTATTCAAAGAAAATGTCATGATTGCTGGTGATACAACCATCACGTTTGATGTCACTGAGGCCACTCGGCGAATAAAAGTATCTGACCACCATCCTAACGGTGAACTCTTTACTGCTCATGAGAATTATGGAGCTGTCGATATTGAAAGTGGTCTGTGCAGGAAGAATGATAGAGGCCATCTTTACATGATACCTAGTATTGTTTTCGCTGGCAATTTCCCTAGAACATATATTAACCAAGTGAGTGAGCGATTCAGTTACTATCAGGGTAACCGCTATGTTTCTGAGGACTGGGGGGCAAATCCAGAAGCGTTTATCACGTTTTATGTATCAGAAGATCTGACTCAGCCATTGGAAAACAATGCGGACGACTATCGACTAATTACAGAAAAATTCACACCCTCAAAGTTATCGCAGGACGATGCTGAATCCAAGGGCATCGGGTGTGGCTTGCGTATCATGTTCGATGAAAAACTGCTCATTGATGCTCGTCTTATGGGTATTTCTACTGCCAATCTCAGTATCTGCGATGTCAATTTATATGTCAACATTCCGGATGTAAAAAGTGACTTTAGCGGGATATATGCATTGGTCTATCCTGCGATGGTAGATTTCCCTGAAATTATAGGCTATTTTCCATGGGGAGA
>JAEEGF011109764.1_pt1 | contig 12668 bp, 6 predicted proteins | sample 9134171 | NCBI WGS metagenome assembly JAEEGF01 (sample SAMN16246542, study PRJNA631951) | gut metagenome | biome: gut microbiome; feature: rumen; material: AP-attached | host: Bos | place: Iran: Karaj | collected 2018-10 | reverse complement strand
AAAGGTCATAGAGGAAAAGACCGGAATAAACGTAACTGACTTCTGCTTCCCTTACGGCTACTACAGCGAGGACTGCTTCAAGCTCCTCGATAAAGCCGGCTATGAGACCGCCACCACCGTCAATGCCGGACAGAACTCGAAAGACGCCGATCCCTTCATCCTCTCCCGCTACCAGGTCAACCAAAGCACCTCGCTTTCCACCTTCGCCTCTTGGCTCACCGAGCCCTGCGCCGAGGCTTACCTTGAACGCCCGGGCGACGGCGCCCGGACCAAAAGGGGAGCGGAATGCCGCCTCACCCTCAGCAACGAAATGCTCCAAGCCTGGCGCCAGGGCGGCGAAATGACCATCCGCTGCAACCACGAGCATCCCCAGTTCCGCCAGGACGGCAACACGCTCATCTTCCAGGCTCCCAAGGATGACGTCCACGTCACCTGCGCCATAAAAATAAAAGCCCGGGACGGCAGGACCTACCGCCGCTCCTTCTTCTTCACGCAGGGTAAATAAATGACCCCGGAACGCCTGGAAAAAATAAAAGCCGTCCTCGACAAAAGGACCGACTACTGCGTTCCCGTCCTGGACAACGTTTACGACCCCTATAACTTCGCGGCGGTACTTAGAAGCTGCGAAGCCTTCGGCCTCCAGGAAGTCCACATCATCACCACCAGCGAAAAATTCGAGCTGGAAAGAAAGATCTCCAAAGGCTGCGAGCGCTGGCTCGACCTCAAATTCTGGCACTCGCACAAGGAGTGCTTCGACTTTCTCCGATCTGAAGGCCGCCTTGTCGTCGCCACCGCCCTCCCGAAGGACGGGGAACCCGCCGTGCCCCTTCCCGACCTCCCCCTCGACAAGCCCATCGCCCTCATTTTCGGCAACGAGCACCGGGGCGTAGGGGAGGAATCCTTAGCTGAATGCGATTTAAAGGCCTTTTTGCCAATGTATGGGTTCGTAGAGAGCCTGAACATTTCAGCGGCCTTCGCGGCCTCGCTAGGGGCCCTCTTGCCGCGTTTGCGCAAGGAGCAGCCAAACTGCGCGCTCAGCGAGGCGAAAAAAGCCGAGATCCTCGCCCGTTGGCTCGAAAACGAGCCCAAGCGCACGAAATCTCTGTGAGCTCTCATCATCACGCCTATGTGCGAAAAAAACATATCCCCTGCTCACGGACTACGCGTGCTTTGCCTTGATTAGCGTCCTCCGTGAGTTCGCCTGGGGATATGTTTTTTTCACACCGCGGCGTGACTTTTTATTCGAGGCAATTATTCGGAGCAAAGGGCGGCGTATGCCCCTAAGCGAACTCACGGAGGATGCACGTTAGGGAAATTGAGCGCGTAGTCCGTGAGCGAGGGGCATGCGCCGACTTTGCGACGAACTTACTTCCTTCTGAAGCAGAGAGCCAAGAGCGCGAGGAGCGCAAGCACGCCGGGCTCCGGCACGACTTCGAAGGTCGTGTCTTCGTCCTTCACCGTGCCGCCGTAGGGCAGGGTGTCTTCGCCCTGGACCACATAGCTGCCGTTGGGCAGATAGAACTGCAGGGAACCCAAGGGGAAGAAGAGGTCTTCCTCGATGAAGTGCCCGCGTCCGTAGTAAGTGTACTCGAAGGAAACGTCGCTGAGCTTCACGCCGTAGATGGTGCGGTAGGTTTCCTGGTCGGGCAGGATCTCGGGCAATACGGCGCCGTAGACTTCTTTTCCGCCTTCCTTGTCAAGGGGAGCCGGGCATTCGCCCATGGCCTTGCCCGGGCCTATCGGCATGCCGACGGAGGATAGCGCGTAAACGGAGCAGTTGCTAAGGTAGATGTTCGGACCGCGGCCGGAATCTTCCGGACCGGAGCCCGCGCCGATACCCGCGCCCTCGTTGCTCTCCACCGTAATGGTGCCGCCCGTGATGTTGACCGTGCCGGCGGGATAGACGTTGTGTCCGCCCTCGTCGCCGCAGCCGATGCCCGCGCCGTTAACCGCATACGCCGCGACGTAGCCGCCCTCGATGTTGATGGTGCCGGCGTAACCGCCCCAGCCGGTGCCGCCGCCGATGCCCGCGCCGAAGACGCCGGCTATGGCGTAAACTTCGCCGCCCTTGATGGTCACGTCAGCTGGAGCCTGGGCGCCGCCGCCGATACCCGCAGCGTAAGCCGCGCCCTGGGCCATGACGGAGCCGCTCTCGATAACGATCGGGCCGTTGGCTTCGTTGTTGCCGCCGCCCAATCCGGCGCAGGCAAGGCCGCCCGCTCCGTCCTCGCCGGTGGCGATGGCGGTAACGGAACCTTCGCCGATGCCGACGATGGTAAGAGCGGAGTTCTTGGCCACGTGGATGCCGCAGCCTCCGCCGGAAACGAAGGCGTTGCTGCCGGCTATGGACAGCGTGACGATGGAGCTTTCGATATCGAAGGCGCAGCTGTTGGTGGTCGCGACGAGAACGTTCGTTATGGTGATCTGATGCAGACCGCTGGTAACTTTGATGGTGTACTCTTCGGTGTGGCCGTTCAGGACATACTCTTCATAGAGGCCCATAATGTGGCTGCCGCTCGTCGTGTAACCGTCCACGCCGCGGGAGGTGAAGACGGTCGGGCCGTATTCCACGGACAGATCGATGGAGCCGCTAGCTTTCTTGACGAAATAGGTGTCAGCGCCGTCGACCGTGCCGACGTATTCCTCTTCACCGCAGGCGACGGTGTATTCGCCGTTGGGCAAATGGAAGTAAAGGTCCGGCCCCATGGAGTGGCCGTAGCCCTCGTAAACGTAACTGAAGCTTTCATCGCCTTCCCTTGTGACCGTGCAGGTGAACAAGGAGCCGTCTTCCGGCTGGGCGCCGTAGATTGTCACCTTGTAAACTTTTTCGCCCTTGGCGTTCACGAGGTCAGGGCACTGGCTGTGGTTTCTGCCCGGGCCGATCTCCTCGCCCTGACTGGAGTAGGCGTAGATGGAGCCGCCCGTGATAGTGATCTTAGGACCGCGGCCGGAATCGTCCGGGCCGGAGCCCGCGCCGATGCCGGCGCCGCCGATACTGAAGGCTTCGATGGTGCCGCCGTTGATCGTCACTTCGCCGGCGGGATAGTCGTTGTGACCGCCTTCGTCGCCGCAGCCGATGCCTGCGCCGTTGTTGGCTTCCGCGTAAACATAGCCGCCGTTGATAGTGATCTTGCCGGCCGTGCCTTCCCAGCCCGTGCCGCCGCCGATACCCGCGCCGTAGTTTCCGCCGAAGGCGAAGACCGTGCCGCCGTTAATTGTCACGTCGGTAATGCCGTGGGCGCCGCCGCCGATACCGGAAGCATAGACCGCGCCGCGGACATAGACCAGGCCGCTATCAATAGTAATAGCGCCGCTGTTCTCGCCGGCGTAGCCGCCCAGTCCCGCGCAGCCGTTGGATTTCCCGTCGTCAAACTCGGCGGTGGCGATAGCGGTAAGAGAACCTTCGCCAGTAATGGTAAGAGAAGCAGAGCTGTCGACCAGAATGCCGCAGCTGGCGCCGGAAACGAAGGCATTGCTGCCGGCGAGATCCAAGGTCACCGAACCGGCGTTGATCTCGAAGGTGAAGCTGTTGCTGGAAACGATGTGCAGGTCTTCCACGGCGATCTTATGATTTCCGCCGGAGACGGTGATGCCGTAACTGGATTCGCCGGAACCTTGGAACTTATAATCGTCGAAAACGCCGGTGACGGCCGCTCCACCGGGAGCGTAACCAGTGACGCCTTCCGCGCTGAAAGACGTAACACCGTAATCGGCGCTAAGGACAGCGGTCTCGGCCATGGCGCCCACAGCCGCTAACAACGCAAACAAGATCAATGTTTTTTTCATTTAAGTTTTCCCCCAAAAGGTTGATTAATTTTCGCTCTCTATTCTACCATCTTTCGTAATCAAGCTACGCCCCAGCGCGAAAAAAAGCACATACCCCTAAGCGAACTCACGGAGGACGCCAATCAAGGCAATGCACGCGTAGTCCGTGAGCGAGGGGTATGTGCTTTTTTCGTGCGGAAGTGTTAGCTTACTTTCTGCGGAAGCAGAGAGCAACGAGCGAGAGGAGGCCGAAGAGGGCCGGTTCGGGGACGACGACGAAGGTCGCCTCGGCGCCGTTGATGGTGCCGCCGAAAGATTTGCCGTTGGATCCTTCCACTACGTAAGTGCCGTCGGGCATATAGAAGTAGAGGCTGTCATCGCCGGCATAACCTGCGCCGCTGTAGGCGTAGGAGTAGGCGGAGCCGTCTCTCTTGGTCGTGAAACTCACATCTTCCGAATCACCGAAGGCCAGGAAGTTGCCAGCATCGGGCGGAACCATCGCGTCGGGCAGAGTGGCCTTGTAGATAACTTCGCCGCTTTCTTCGGTCTTGGGAGCGGGGCATTCGCCCTGGCCGGCGCCCGGGCCGATGGGAGAGCCGGAATTGGAGGAGGCTTTGATGGAGCCGCCGCTGATATAGATGTTGGGACCGCGGCCGGATTCGCCGCCGGCGTTGCCGGCGCCGATGCCGGCGCCGCTGTTGCTGCGGGCCTCAATGGTGCCGCCGGAGATGGTAACGCTGCCGATGTAGTTGCGGCCGCCTTCGTCGCCGTTGCCGATGCCGGCGCCGTTGCCGCCCTCAGCGTAAACGTCGCCGCCCGTAATGGTGACGTTGGGGTATCCGCCCCAACCGGTGCCGCCGCCGATGCCGGAGGCGAAGTGGCCGCCGTAAGCTTTGACGGAGCCGCCGTTGATGGTGACTTTGCCGAACTGTCCGGCGCCGCCGCCGATGCCGGCGGAGTACGTGCCGCCGCGGGCCGTTATGAAGCCGTTGTTTATCGTAATGTTGCCGGAGGCCTGTCCGTCGCCGCCGCCGATGCCGGCGCCCCAATTGTCATTGGAGGTGGCGGTAAGGGAGCCGCTGCCTTCAATGGTGAGATAAGCGGTGTAGACCGTATGCAGAGGAGCGCCAATTCTTTCGCCGGTCAAGGTCAGGGAGTTGCTGCCGAGAAGGACGAGATCGACGGAGCTGCCGTCGCAGATGTCGAAAGGCGAGGTGGCGGTGGAAGAGATGGAGCAGTCGTTAAGCGTGATCCTGTGGCTGCCGGATTCAACGATAACGGTGTATTGGTCGGAGGTTCCGTTGATCACGTAATCGGCGTATTCGCCTTCCACGGGGGATCCGTTTTCGTCAAAACCGCTGACGCCGTCGGAGGTGAACAAGATGTCGCCCTGGGAAACGTCAAGGTAGGCCGTGCCGACGAGCTGCTTGGTCAGGAAGGTCTCGGCACCGTCCACGGTGCCGGCGAAAATGGCGACTCCGTTGTCGACGACATAATCGCCGTCGGGGAGATAGAAGTAGAGGTTAGCGTCGCTGTCGTGGCCGCTTCCGCTGTAGTTGTAATTGTAGAGAACCTCGTTCCTCGTGGTAATGCAAGTGTAGGTCTGGGAATGATCGGCAATAGCGCCGACTACGGTGGCCTTGTAAACGACTTCGCCGCCTGCTTCCGTCAGAGGATCGGGGCATTCGCCATGACCGGCGCCCTGGCCGACGGGAGAACCGGAGGTGGAAGTGGCCTTGATGGAGCCGCCGCTAATGTAGATGTTGGGGCCGCGGCCGGATTCGCCGCTGGCGTTGCCGGCGCCGATGCCGGCGCCGCTGTTGCTGTGAGCCCTGACGGTGCCGCCGGAGATCGTGACGGTGCCGATGTTGTAGTGGCCGCCTTCGTCGCCGTTGCCGATGCCGGAGCCGTTGCCGCTCTCAGCGTAAACGTCGCCGCCCGTAATGGTGACGTTGGGGTATCCGTTCCAGCCGGTGCCGCCGCCGATGCCGGCGCCGAAGTTGCCGCCATAAGCTTTGACCGTGCCGCCCGCGATGGTGACGGTGCCGGGCTGGCCCGCGCCGCCGCCGATGCCGGAGGAGTACATACCGCCGTTGGCGGTGATATTGCCGCCATAGATGGTGATGCTGCCGGAGGCCTGTCCGTCGCCGCCGCCGATAGCTGCCGCCCAGTTGTCACTGGAGGCGGCGGCAAGAGAGCCGCTGCCCTGGATGGTAACGGAGGCGCCGCTGGGAACGTTGATGGGAGCGCCGATATGCGGTCCGGTCTGCTTCAGCGTGTTGTCGCCAACCAGCAAGATCGTAACGAAGCTGCCGCTCTTGATATCGACTGGGGAAGCGGTGGAAAGGTTGATGTTGACGCCATCCAGCGTCAAAGTCACGGGCTCCGCGGTGTCAACCGTAACGGAATATTCCGTCGTAGAGCCGGTGACAGTGTAGCTGCCGCCTGAGGTGATGGAAAGATCACCGGTGGAAATGTCGTGGGCCTGCGCGGCGAACACCGCGAAGGATAGAGCAACCGCGATGGTTAAGAATTTTTTCATGAGCTTTCTCTTGTTGAGTTGGTTAAAGATTGTGCATCCTGTTTTCAGTGGACACTGATTTCAGTGTGGCTATTTTACAATAATGTCAAATGAAAAGCCATACGGAGCGGCGCAAAAAAAGGCTCCCCTGGTAGGGGAGCCTTTTTGTTTTTCGTCGGCTGGCCGAACTTACTTCCTGCGAAGGCAGAGAGCAACGATGGCGAGCAGGCCAAAGATTGCCGGTTCAGGCGTCGGAGCAATGGTGGAGCCGGAGCTGCTGACGCTGCCGGCGTAAGTCTTGCCGTTGTTGCCCGAGATGGTGTATTCGCCTTCCGGCAGATAGAAGTAGAGGTCGTAGGTGTCGGAGTGGCCTTCGCCCTCGTAGCCGTAGGAGTGCGAATCCGACTTGCGGGTGGCCGTGAAGGTCACTTCGCCATCGCCCGTGCTGTAGATGGAGTTGACATTGGGCGCGGTGGCGTCAGTCAGCGCCGCGCAGTAGATATCTTCGCCGTCGGGAGCGCTCTTGGGATTCGGGCCGTCGCCCTCTCCGGAGCCCGGGCCGATGGGAGAGCCGGTTTCGGACGTAGCTTTGATGGAGCCGCCGCTGATAAAAATCTCAGGAATGCGGCCGCTTTCGTTGCTGCCGTTGCCGGCGCCGATGCCAGCGCCGCTGTTAGAGGAGGCTTCAATGGTGCCGCCCGTGATGGTTATCGTACCGAGATCATCGTGGCCGCCCTCATCGCCGTTGCCGATGCCCGCGCCCTCGTTGCCTATGGCTTTCACATAACCGCCGTTGATGGTGATCTCTCCGGCGCCGCCTTCATGGCCGGTGCCGCCGCCGATGCCCGCGCCGAGCCAGCCGGCGGTGGCCGTGACGGAACCGCCGTTGATGGTCACGTGGGCTTTGCCGTGCTCACCGCCGCCGATGCCGGCCGCGAACTGCGAGCCAGTGGCGGTGATGGTGCCGCTGTTGATAATGATCTCGCCGGAACTTTCATAGGAATTGCCGCCGATGCCGGCGCCCGCGCCGCCAGAACTGGTGGCGGTAAGCGAACCCGTGCCGCTGATGGTCACGGACGTGCCGGGTCCGACGTACAATCCTGCGCCCGCGTCGGAGATCAGAGAGTTGCTGCCGTTCAGAATGAGGTTAACGTCGCCGCCCTCAATGCGGAAAACTTGGAAACCGGCGATGGAAGCGTTGTCCAAAGTGATGGTAGGATCGTCGCTGGTATAAACGGAGACGAAACCATTCTCGGTCGTGCCGTCGATGATGTAGTTGCCGTAACGGCCTACGATCCTCGGGTACTGAACGGCGCCGATATCGTCCTCGATCGTGATGTCGCCGTCGCCAATGTGCAGATAAACTCTTTCAGGGATGTAGCGGGGGAGCGTGCCGGGTCCTTCATTGATCTCGCCGGCGAAATCTCTGCCGTTGGTGCCCTTGACCGTATATTCCCCGTTGGGGAGATAGAAGAACAGATTCGTTTCGCCAAGGTGACCGTAGCCGGTGTAGGAATAAGTGTAAGCGGTGCCGTCCTTGGTCGTCGTGAAGGTGTAACTGTCGGTATGACCGGCTAAAGCGCCGCTGACAGTCGCCAGAAAGACGGTTTGTCCGTCGGGAGTCCTGGGAGGTTGGCCGTTTCCATGTCCGGCGCCCTGGCCGATGGGTGAGGCGGCGGGATTGTCAGCGTAAGCTTTGATGGAGCCGCCGGAGATGAAGATGTCGGGAACATCTCCGCTTGAGCCGGATTTGGCGCCGGCGCCGATGCCCGCGCCGCTTTGAGAAGAGGCCTCGATGGTGCCGCCCGTAATGGTGATGGTGCCGGGGGTATAGTGGCCGCCCTCGTCGCCGCAGCCGATGCCCGCGCCGTCATCGGAGCTCGCTCTAACGAAGCCGCCGTTGATGGTGATCGTGCCGGCGCCGCCTTCCCAGCCGGTGCCGCCGCCGATACCGGCCGCGTAGGTGCCGCCTTCGGCCACGATCTCACCGCCGTTGATCATGATCGTTCCGCCGTTGGCGTGGCCGCCGCCGCCGATGCCCGCGCCGAAAGGCGAGCCGTAGGCGGAAACGTGTCCGCTGTTGATCGTGATGGAGCCGGGATTTTCATATTTGCGGCTGCCGATACCGGAGTTCTGATCGCCCTCGCCGTGCACGTCGATATAGCCTTCGCCCTCGATGATCAAGGAAGTGCCACTTTTGACGCGTATGCCGGCGGAGTTCGCGGAGTGCAGGGTGCTGCTGCCGCGCAATATCAAGGTCACGTTGCCTTTTACGATATCCAGCGCGCATTCGGCGCCGTCAATTGTGACGTTCTCGAAAATGATGGTGACGTCGTCGGTGGTGTTGACCTTTATGGAATAAGTGTCGGTGTTGCCAGTCACTTCCCATTCGCCGCCCGTAGTGATGGACAGGTCGCCGGTGGAGATGTCATGGCTGGTCGCTGCCTGGGCCGCAAACGCCGCGAAGCACAGGGCGATCATGAGGATTAAAAGTCTTTTCATGAGTTTATTCTCTAAGTTTGATTAAAGCTTTTGTATCTTTTTGTGGACTTCAGTGTAGAAATTTTACAACAATTTTGGAACAAAATCCACATTATAGCGAACGCAGCATATGCCCCCCGCTCACGGACTACGCATGTTGTGCGAGCAAGCACATATCCCTCGCTCACGGACTACGCGCTCAATTTCCCTAATGTGCGTCCTCCGTGAGTTCGCTAAGGGGTACATGCTGCGTTCTCACTTGGCGCGGGGAGCGAAGCAAAAAGGCATGTACCCGTAAGCAAACTTAGCGAAGCCTGTTTGCCAAGGGCACATGCCTTTTGCGTAGCGACTAATGCTAGTCAGAGCTTACTTCTTGCGGAGGAAAGCAGCCAACGCGAGCAGGACCAGGCCGAAGATCGCGGGTTCGGGGGTGGGGACGATGGTGGAGCCGGAAGAGGAGACGCTGCCGGCGTAAGTTTTGCCGTTGCTGCCGTTGATGGTGTAATCGCCTTCCGGCAGATAGAAGTAGAGGTCGTCGGTGCCGGAGTGGCCCTCGCCTTCATAGCTGTAGGTCAGGCCGTCGGCCGTGCGGGTGGCCGTGAAACTTACTATGCCGCCAGCGCCGAATATGGAAAGTATGGAGTCGGCCATGGCTCCTTCCAGCACAGCCTTGTAGATCGCTTCGCCGTGGTCCCAGTTGAGCGGAGTCGGGCAGAGGCCGGCTCCCCTGCCCGGCCCGATGGGAGAGCCATATTTTGAAGAGGCTTTGACGGAGCCGCCGCTAATGAAGATGTTTGGACCGCGGCCGGCATCCCCGCTGCCGTCTCCCGCGCCGATGCCCGCGCCCTCTGCGCCGGAAGCTTCGACGGTTCCGCCCTCTATGATGACCGTGCCGGCGGGATAAGCACTTGCTCCGCCATCTTCGCCGCAGCCGATTCCGGCTCCGCCGCTACGCGCTTCAGCTTTGACCGTTCCGCCTTTTATTATGACCGTGCCGGCGGTGCCGCCTCTGAAACCGCCGCCGATGCCGGCTCCGCCGGCATACGATGTAGCCGTTATTGTTCCGCCGTTGATGATGACTGTGCCGGCGGTGCCTCTGTCTCCGCCTCCGATGCCGGCTGCGCTACTCACTTCAGCTTTGACCGTTCCGCCGTTGATGGTGACTGTGCCGGCGGTGCCTTTGAAGCCGCCACCGATGGCGGCTCCGCCGCTATGCGATGTAGCCGTTATTGTTCCGCCGTTGATAGTGATTGGGCCGGCGGTGCCTTCCATGCCGCCGCCGATGGCGGCTTCGTCATACGAATCAATCTTGATCGTTCCGCCATTGATGGTAATCTGGCCGGCGGTGCCTCTCATGCGGCCGCCTATGCCCGTGTCCATGCCGTTTTCGATCGTGAGCGATCCGGTGCTTTCGGCGCTGATGGTCAAAGCGGCGGAAGCTCCGACATAGATCCCCGCGTCATTCCAAACTTCCAGCGTGTTGCTTCCGACGAGTATCAGTGTCACATTCCCGCGGTTTATTCTGAAGGAGGATTCCACGTCTGTGATGGAAACGTTGTCCAGAGTGATCTCGACATCGTCCGCGGTGTCGATGTCGATGCTGTTTTCCGTGGTGCTTCCCGTAACGGTGTACTTGCCGCCGGACTTGATCGATACCGAGCCTTCGCTGATGTCGTAGTCGACGGCGTAAGCCGCTACGCTGGCAAGAATGAGGAGAAGGAGAAGTTTTTTCATAACGGCGTCCCAACGTAATTGGTTAGTGCTTATGGGATTATTATATCAATTCAGCCAATTTTCAACCACAGGATATTTATGGCTGAATAGGGTAATGTTTTGCTTATTAGGGTAATTTGTGGCTTGATATTACCCTTATTATGTAGTATAATACCCTTAAAACAAGTAGGAGTTCGTATGCAGTCACTGAACGAAAAATTTTTGTCTTCCCTGCTTTTCAGCAAGGAGCAGCTGGGAACCTTGAAGCGCCTGGGGGAATACCAGGGCATGCAGCTTTTGTTCGCGAAGCAGACGCCGGAAACGCTGGAGTCGCTGCGGCACATAGCGCTTATCGAATCGAGCGAATCCAGTACGAGGATAGAAGGCAACGTTACGCCGAGGGAAAGAGTGAAGGCCTTGGTGAAAGAGGAGTCGAAGCCGCAGAACCGCTCGGAGCAGGAAGTGGCGGGCTACAGGGACGTCCTGTCCATGATCCACACCGAAGGCACCTACATGCCCTTCGCGGTCGACACGATCCTAAAGATGCACAAGACGCTCTACGGCTATATGGCGGAGGAAGGCGGGAAATACAAGACGACCAACAACGAGATCAGGGAGTACAATCCGGACGGGACACTGTTGAGAGTAAGATTCCGCGCGGTCCCCGCGGCGGAGACGCCCGCCGCCATGGAAGACCTTGTCAATTCCTACAGCAAGGCCATAGGCACGCTGGATATCGAACCTTTGATCATCATTCCTCTCACTATTCTGGATTTCCTTTGCATCCATCCTTTCCGGGACGGCAACGGCAGAATAGCCAGACTGCTGACGCTGCTTCTGCTTTACCATTGCGATTACAACGTGGGCCGCTACGTTTCATTGGAAAGGATAACCGAGCAGGCCAAGACGGAATATTACGCGGCCCTGAAAGCCAGTTCCGATTTTTGGCATGAAGGCAAACACGATCCGCATCCCTGGCTGAATTATTTCTGGGGCATGCTGCTCAAGGCTTACCATGAGCTGGAAGAAGGCGTGCGCGGCATGGGCACGGGCAGAGGAACGAAAAGCGAGCAGGTACGTCAGGCTGTTTTGAAACGCTTCCTGCCGTTCAGCCTTTCCGAGATCGAGGACGACTGCCCCTTGGTCAGCCACGACATGGTGAGAGCCGTCCTTAAGAAGATGAAAGAGGAAGGGCTCATCCGTCCGGAAGGTCACGGACGCGGCGCCAAATGGGTCGTCAACAGAATGACCGTCGCGAAATAACGGTCACTCGCTTTTGAAACGCAAATTCAGCTCCGCTTCGCCGCTTTCCGCGGTTAGGGCTACGTTTACGATCATAGATGAATCGTCGTTTTTGACTTCATTTGCCTCGGCGTTTCCACCTTTGGGATCAACTCCTTCAAAAGTATAATTGCCCGGAACATAAAAAGCGTAATTCTCTTTCGCTTCCGGAACGCATTTCAGTTTCACTTTCAAATTCAAGCCTTCCCAAACGATGTCCGTAACGCTTATCGCATCCATGCTGACATGCCTGCTGGAGCCTATCAGCTGGGGGATGTCAAGTTTTTCCCTAAGCGCGATAACTTTCGTCCTGCCGTATAGAAGATTATCCCAACGCAAGCTGTCTTTGACTTCTCCTATGAACTTCTGCTCCCAGAAATCATAGCCGAGATAAGTTTTCGCTGGATCGAGTCCCAGTTTGGCCAAAGGCGTATTGTCTTCAGCAAGCGACCAGATCGCATTCCTCTGCGCCACGCACCATTGCCCGTACGGTTTTTCAATATGGATCGCCCACAAAGTGGAAAAAGGAGATTTAACGCCCGGCTCCACGCTGGGACCCATTTGCTTCATGGCCAGTTCTTCCGATATATCGGATGTCAAATACTCCCTGCTATACAGCCTTGCCGAAGGATGATTGGGATGGATGTCGCCGCATTCCGCCGTTCTGGTCTCCAGAGCGGGAAGCGCCCTTTGCAGAGTGTATATCGATTCGTCCGTCATTTGCTCGTTCTTGTCACTGTAAGTCAAAAGCCCGCCAGTTAGGGAAACGTTGGACACTCTGGTGCGCGACCATTCCGGATGAGCATGCATGACCACGTGATCGGGATCATTTACGAAAACGATCCTATGAGTGGAATAAAACTCCGCAAAATAATAAAGCGATCTGTGGAAATCTGCCCAATTGTCT
>JAEEGF010848236.1_pt1 | contig 12668 bp, 11 predicted proteins | sample 9134171 | NCBI WGS metagenome assembly JAEEGF01 (sample SAMN16246542, study PRJNA631951) | gut metagenome | biome: gut microbiome; feature: rumen; material: AP-attached | host: Bos | place: Iran: Karaj | collected 2018-10 | reverse complement strand
TTGATCTCCATGAGCTTGGACTTCAGCATCTTGATCGCGGTCTCCTTGTTCTGGAGCTGGCTGCGCTCGGTCTGGCATCCGACGACGATGCCCGTCGGGATATGGACGATGCGGACCGCGCTCTCCGTCTTGTTGATGTGCTGGCCGCCCGCGCCGGAGGACTTGTGCGTGGTGATCTCGAGATCGGCTTCGTTGATTTCGATGGAGCCGTCGTCGGTGAATTCCGGCATGACTTCCACGGACGCAAAGGAGGTGTGGCGGCGTCCGGACGCGTCGAACGGGGACACACGGACAAGGCGGTGCACGCCGTTTTCGCCTTTCAGATACCCGTAGGCGTTCTCGCCCTCGATCATGATGGTGGCGGATTTCAAGCCCGCTTCTTCGCCGTCGAGCCAGTCGACGAGCTTGACGTTGTATCCGTGACGCTCGCCCCAGCGGGTGTACATCCGATAGAGCATCTGCGCCCAGTCCTGCGCTTCCGTTCCGCCCGCGCCGGGATGGAACGAAAGGATGGCGTTGTTCTGATCGTATTCGCCGGAGAGCAGGATCTCGATGCGCTGGGATTCCTCCTCCGCGCGGATCTCCTTTTCCGCCTCCTCCACTTCGGGCACGAGGGACTCGTCGTTCTCTTCGATGGCCAGCTCCGCGAGCGTGACGGTGTCCTCCAGCTTGGCGGCGAGTGCCTCGTATTTCGCGATCCTGTCCTTGGTGCGCTTGATCTCCCGGAGCACCTTTCCGGAATTCTCCTGATCGTTCCAGAAAGACGCGTCGTTCGTAGAGGCTTCCAGCTCCTTCACCTTGGCCCGAAGCGCGTCGATGCGGAGGGCGCTGCCCAGTTCCGCGATGTCGGCCCGAAAATTTTCCAGTCTGTATTTTGCTTCTTCCAGTGCGAGTATCATTCGCTTTCCTCCGGATTCTCGTATTCTTTGTTTCGTTTTGCCGCGGGGATCCGTCTCAGATTTCCGCGAATTCCAGATCCTTCAGCTCGTCGAGCGCGTCCGGTTTCCTTCTGGGCACGCGCTTCAGCGGATCGTAGCGGAAGCGGCGGCAGCAGTGGGAAGCGCTGACGACGCCGATCTTCGCGCAGAGCATGGAATCGGGATCGGACAGAGTCGCGGCGTGTTCGCAGTATTTGCAGAATTTTTCGATCCTTTCGTCCGCTTTCATTCCGGTATCCTCCTCCGCGTCTGTGTTCTGTTGTCTTTCGGATCTCTGCATAAACATCCACCTTATTATTATACCGTATGGAAAAGGAAAAATCAAGTACCGGCGGAAAACTATTCCCGGGAATCGCGGAACAGAAGGGCCGTTCCCGAGAGGGCCGCCGTGACCGCGAAGAGGCTTCCGGGGGACAATGTGGTTTCCGAGAACGCCGGAGAAGCGGGGACCATCGGGAAGGCCGACGCGTACAGCGCGCCTCCGGCGGCAAGCACGGCGGCGAGAAGAAAGCGGGAGGAAAGATACGGCTGGAGAGACAGATCCGTTTCCGCGGTTTTGGCGGCGATCTGCATGAAGACGGAAAGGCTTCCGAACCCGACTCCCGCTCCCGTCACGGCGGCGCCCGCGATCCCTCCGACGGACGCGGCGTATCGGGCGGCGGCCGACAGCTCCAGGATGAGGGTCAGGAAAGGGCCTGCAGACGGAAGGAGCTTTGCCGAAACGACGGCGAGGATCCGGAAGAACGTGACGAACGCCGTCACCGTGAGACAGGAGGACGCCGCTTCGGAGACCGCACGGCTGAAGTCGGCGGAAAACGGGACGCGGCGCTGCGGTTCCGGTACGGAGGAAAGGTCCGCTCCGACAGAGGGCCGGGCCGCGGAGAGACGGGAAAACAGAAGAAGGGACAAGACGCCGAGGATCCAGAGGAACCAGCCGAAGCATGCGTCCCCCCACATCCCGCCGACCGCGCCTGCGAGAAATGCCGGGGACGGGACGGAGGAAACGGCAGTCAGCCGTTCGGCGTCGGAGCGGGAGAGTTTTCCGGTTTTGTATAGCTCCGCCGCCCCTCCCGCTCCGACGGGGAACCCGGCGAACAGCCCGGTCACGAGCGCCCCTCCCGCCGCACGGGGAAGCCGGAACGGGCGGGAAACGGTCCTTCCCGGAGGGAGCCAGCCCCGCCGGACGACAAGGGCGGAGAGGACCGAATACGGAAAAAGCAGGGGAACGAGTCGCCGGAGAGCGAGCGTCATGCCGTCGGCCGCGGCTTCGGACACATCTCCCGGAAACCGGAGCAGGCAGACGGCTGCGAGGACGGCGGCGGCGGGCGGGATCCAGCGGGAGAAAGACAGCTTCCCCTTTTCCATGGTTCCGGGTCTCCTTTCTGGGCGGATAAACCGTCCGGGAAACGAATATGCTTGCCTGTACCGACTCTATGCATGGGAGGACGCGGGATTGCGGAAATCGGAACGGAAGGCGGCGCGGAAGCCGGGATGGCAGGCTGCCGCCGAACTGCTCGGAGCGGAGGGGGATCTTCTCGCGCGGATCCCGGTATTCGTCGTGCGCGGGAACCGGGAGATCGAGGTGAAAGGGTGCACGGGGATCCTCGAATACGACGGGGATCGGATCGCCTTGGAGACGGACGGGGAGATCTGCGTCATAACGGGACACGGGCTGACGCTCGGGGATTTCTCGGAGGGATTTCTCTGCGTGCGCGGGGAGATCGGGAGCTTATGCTTTACGGAGGAGGAAGAGGAATGACAGGCGCGTTCTTTGCGGGATGGCGGCGCATGACCTTCCCGGCGGAGCGCCGCACGGAGGTATTCGCTCTCGCGTATGAGGAGGGCATCCGGCTGCGGAGGGAACGGAGGCGGGGAGAGCGCTTTTCGGTCCGGATCGGAGGACGGGACGCGGCGCGGCTGCATTCCCTGCTGGCCGGACGCGGGATCGAGGTCTCTCTTTCGGAGCCGGAAGGCTTTCCGGCGCTTCTGCGGTTTTTGGGGCACAGGCCGGGCATCCCGCTCGGGCTGCTGCTGTTCGCCGCGTGGACGGTCTGGTCCTCGGGGCTCGTGTGGGACGTGCGGATCGAGGGGAACCGGCGCATTCCCTCGGAGATCGTTGCGGCGCAGCTGGAAGAGCTCGGCTTCGGCGTCGGGACGCGCTTCCGGGAGGTGGATTTCGACCAGCTCCACGCGGATTACCGGGCGGCGCACGAGGAGATCGCCTGGCTGTCGGTCTATATGGACGGCACCGTCGCGCGCGTGCAGGTCTGGGAGACAATGGCGGGGAAGAGCGCTGCGGATCGGAGCGGAAAAGGCGCGAACGTCACGGCCGGGACGGACGGAGTGATCGAGGAAATCCATGTATTCGAGGGACAGGCGGCGAAAAAGCCGGGGGACGTGATCCGGGCGGGGGAGATTGCCATCTCCGGCCTGGTGGAAAAAAAGGACGGCGGATTCCGATGGGAGTACGCGGAAGGGGAGGTATTCGCGACGGTGGCGGTCCCCCTCGCCGCGGAGGTCCCCTTCGAGCGGACGGAATACAGGCCGACGGGGCGGGAAAAAAGGAGCCGGACCGTGAAAATCTTCAAAAAAACGGTAAAACTTTTCGAAAAGGGTGGAATTGCGTACGGGAGTTGTGATACAATAGATACAATCGGGCAGGTATGCCTTTTCGGAAGGATCCCCCTCCCCCTCTGGACCGGGACGTCCGTAGTCCGGGAGACGGAACCCGTGACCGTGACCCTTTCCCCCGACGAAGCGCGGGCCCGGGCGCGGGCACGGATGCGGGGGCTGATCCGGGAAGCGGCTTCGGAAGGGCAGCTTGTCGGAAAAATCGTCCGGGAAGAGACGAGGGGCAGCTGCTGCCGCGTGGAAGCGGTCGTGTATGTGACGAAGGACATCGCCCGGACGGCGGAATTCCCGCTCCCGGACCTGCCTGCCGCGCTGCCCTGACGGGATCGATGCGTCAACACTCAGAATACGGAGACAGATAAAAGAATGCCACAGAAAAAAATCAGGACGACCTCCTCGGAGGTGACCGCAAGGCTTTTCGGAAGCTACGACCGCAACGTCAGCCGCCTGGAAAGCGAGTTCGGCGTGCGGATCTCGAACGTGCAGAACCAGAACGACGACGGGGATTCCATCGTCATCGACGGGGAAGAACAGGGAGTCAGCCTGGCTGCCGACGCGCTGACCTATCTGCGCAAGATCGTGACGTTCGGGGAAGAGATCACGGACCAGAGCCTCGACTATGTCGTCGGCATGGTGCGCGAGGGAAGGCTCGAAGAGCTCTCCGGGTTCGACGAAGACTGCTTCTTCGTCACGGCGAAGGGCAAGCCTGTCAAGCCGAAGACCGTCGGCCAGAAAAAATACCTCGACCTCATCCGGAAGAACACCATCGTGCTGGGCGTGGGGCCCGCGGGGACCGGCAAGACCTATCTCGCGGTCGCGGCAGCCGTGAAGGCGCTCCGGGCACACGACGTCTCGCGCATCATCCTGACCCGTCCGGCGGTGGAAGCGGGGGAGAGGCTCGGATTCCTTCCGGGAGACCTGCAGAGCAAGATCGACCCCTACCTGCGTCCCCTGTACGACGCGCTGTACGAAATGCTCGGCGCGGAAAGCTGCGGGAAAATGATCGAGAAGATGACCATCGAGATCGCGCCGCTGGCCTATATGCGCGGCCGCACGCTCGACGACAGCTTCATCATTCTGGACGAGGCGCAGAACACGACGCCCGAGCAGATGAAGATGTTCCTCACGCGCCTCGGCAACGGCTCGAAGGCGGTGGTGACCGGGGACCTGACTCAGACGGACCTGCCGCGCGGGACGAGGAGCGGGCTGTCCGTCGCCGCGCAGATTTTAAAAAACATCGACGATATCGGGATCCATGAGTTCACCGAACGGGACGTGGTGCGCCACCGCCTCGTGCAGAAGATCATCATGGCCTACGACAGATACGATCACGAACGGGCCGTGCGGGCGAACGAGCGCCGTGAAACGAAAAAATACAAGCCCAAAAGAGGCTGACTATGAAGATCACCGTCGACTGGTCGGACGAGCGCGCGAAGGCGGAAAGGGGAAACCTCTTTAAGGAGTTCCTTTTGAAAAGGCTGGTGAAGCGTTCGGTCCGCGCCGCGCTGGAAAACGAGAATTTTACGTATGATCCCGTCCTTGTCTCCGTGACCTTCACGGACAACGAGGGCATCCGGGAGAAGAACCGGGAATTCCGCGGGATCGATACCCCGACGGACGTGCTATCCTTCCCGATGTACAATTTCAAAAACGGGGAAGGACCTCTGCCCGGCGAGGTCTGCGAGCTCGGGGACATCGTCTTGTCCCTCGAGCGCGCCGAAGAGCAGGCGGAGGATTTCGGCCACAGCTTCAAGCGCGAGGCCGCGTTTCTGACGGTACATTCCGTCCTGCACCTGCTGGGATACGACCATGTGGATTCCGAAGAGGAAGAGCTCGTGATGCGGGAGCATCAGCGGGCCGTGATGAAAAAGCTGGGCCTCGAGGTCCGGCGCGAGGAGTGAAACCATGATGAGAACCGCGTTTATCGCAATCGTAGGCCGCCCCAACGCGGGGAAGAGCACTTTGATGAATCATCTGCTGGGGGAGAAGGTCGCCATCGTGTCCTCCAAGCCCCAGACCACCCGGAACCGGATCGCGGGCATTCTGACAAAGGGGGAGGACCAGTACGTCTTCCTCGACACGCCCGGCGTGCACAAGGCCAGGACGAAGCTCGGCGAATACATGATGAAATCCGTCCGCTCGTCCGTGGGAGCCGCCGACGCCGTGATCCTGATCGGGGAGGCCGGGTATCCCGCCGGGGAGATCGAAAAGGACCTCATCGCGCAGATCAAAAAGGCGGAGCTGCCGTCGATCCTCGTGCTGAACAAGATCGACCTCGTGAACCGGGAGAAGCTCGCGGAGACCATCGCCGATTACGCCGCCCTGCACCGCTTCGACGCCGTGGTGCCCACCTGCGCACAGACCGGGAAGAACGTGGACGAGGTGCTCGAGGAGACGGAGCAGTTTTTGTACGAAGGGGACTGGATGTTCGACGGAGACAGCCTGACGGATCAGCCGGAGCGGCAGATCGCGTCGGAGATCATCCGCGAAAAGATCCTGCGCCTGCTGTCCGACGAGATCCCGCACGGGGTCGCCGTAGTGATCGAGGACTTCAAGGACGAGGAGTCCATCCTGCGGATCCGCGCCGAGATCTGGTGCGAGAAGGCGTCCCACAAGGGCATCATCGTCGGGAAGGACGGCGCGACCCTCAAGCGGATCGGCACCTACGCCCGCGAGGACATGGAGAACTTCTTCGGCACGAAGGTCTATCTCAATCTCTGGGTCAAGGTCCGGGAGAAATGGCGCGACGACGCGGCGGCTGTGAGCAATTTCGGCTACCGGAACGAAGACGTGACCTGACGGGCTTATGGAAGAGATCGAACTGGACGGCCTCGTGATCCGCGAGGTCGAGACCGGGGAAGCGGACAAGATGATCACCCTGCTCACGGGAGAGCGCGGGCGGCTGAACATCAGCGGAAAGGGCCTCTCGTCGATCCGCCACAAGTACGCCGCGTCCTCCCAGCTGTTTTCCTACAGCACCTACCTGCTGAAGCGGAAGACGAAATACTGGTACATCGCCGACGCGTTCTACATCGACAATTTCATGGAACTGCGGTACGACGTGGAAAAGCTCTCGCTGGCGAACTATGTCTGCGACGTCGCGTATGAGTTCGCGCAGGAGGAAATCGAAAACCGGGAGCTGATGAGCCTGACGCTGAACACCCTGTACGCGCTGGCGAAGCGGGACCTTCCGCAGGAGATCTTGCGCGGGGCGTTCGAATTCCGCCTTGCGGTCCAGGAGGGCTTCATGCCGGATCTGTCGGGCTGCGGGATCTGCGGACGGGATGTGAGCGGGGAAGATTCGACGCTCGACGTGATGAACGGGCGGCTGCTTTGCAGAAAATGCCGCGCGCAGCTTGAAAACGATCCCGACTATCTGGCGGACGAGACGGCGAAGATCCTCATCCGGGTATCTCCCGCGGTGCTCGCCGCGCTGCGGTATATCGAGGCGGCCGAGCCGAAGAAGTTTTTATCCTTCTCGCTCGACAGGACGGAATTGCCGCTGTTCTCCGTGGTCTGCGAGCGGTATCTCTTAAACCACGTGGAGCACGGGTTCTCGTCGCTGGAGTACTACAAGAAGATCATGAGGTAGCTATGGAGATCAGGACGGAACGGCTGACCCTGCGGCCTATCGTAAATTCGGAAAGGTTTTGATATACAGATGAATTCCAAAGCATTAACGACCCTTGAATTTGACAAAATCCTCGAAATGCTGGCGGAGGTCTGCCAGACGGAGGGTGCGGCGGAGAGCGCGAGGAAGCTCACCCCCACCTCCGATTTCGAAAAAGTAAAGCTCCGGCAGCAGCGGACCACCGACGCGAAGACCCTCATCGGACTCAAGGGGCTTCCCTCCTTCGGACGGGTGAAGGACATCCGCGACAGCGTGGAGCGCGCGGAGAAGGACGCGGTCCTCTCGCTGCGGGAACTGCTCGACTGCGCGGGGGTTCTCAAGACCGCGCGGACCCTGCTCGACTACGTGCGGAGCGACCGGACGCCCGAGACCTCGCTGAAGGAGATCTTCGAGCGGCTGACGCCCAATCGCGCGCTGGAGGAAAAGATCACCCGCTCCATCGTGGCGGAGGATTTCGTGGCGGACGAGGCGTCCCCGGCGCTAGGTGAGATCCGGCGGAAGAAGCGGAACACCGACGCGAAGATCAAGGACATCCTGCAGCGGTACACTTCGGGCCAGTCCAAATATTTACAGGAAAACATCGTCACCACCCGCGGCGGACGCTTCGTCGTGCCCGTCAAGGCGGAATACCGGAACGAGGTCAAGGGATTGGTGCACGACACTTCCGCGTCCGGCGCGACGATCTTCATCGAGCCGATGGCGGTCGTGGAGGCCAACAACGAGCTGCGCGAGCTGGAAGCGAAGGAAGCCCGCGAGATCGAGCGCATCCTCAGAGACCTGTCCGCCGGGATCGCCGTGAGCGCCGTGACCATGAACCTCAATTACCTGAACATCACGGAGCTGGCGTTCATCTTCGCGTGCGGGGAACTGTCCTTCCAGATGGACGCCTCCGCGCCCCATATCTCGGAGAAGAAGATCGTCGAGCTCTACCGCGCGCGCCATCCCCTGCTCGACAAAAAGACCGTGGTCCCCGTGTCCGTCACGATCGGAAAGGACTACAAGATGGTCGTCATCACCGGACCGAACACGGGCGGCAAGACCGTGACGCTGAAAACGATCGGGCTCTTCGCGCTCATGACGCAGGCCGGTCTGCACATCCCCGCGGACGACACCTCCGTCATGGGCGTGTTCGACGAGGTGTTCTCCGACATCGGGGACGAGCAGTCCATCGAGCAGTCCCTGTCCACCTTCTCCGCCCATATGACGGGCATCGTCGGGATCATGGACAAAATGACCGAGAACTCCCTCGTGCTGTTCGACGAGCTCGGCGCGGGCACGGATCCCGTGGAAGGCGCGGCGCTGGCGATGGCGATCCTCGAGGAGACCCGGATGAACGGGACCCTCTGCGCCGCCACCACCCACTACGCGGAACTGAAAGCCTACGCGCTCGAGACCGAGGGCGTGGTGAACGCCTCCTGCGAATTCGACGTGGAGACGCTCCGGCCGACCTACCGGCTCATCCTCGGCACCCCCGGCAAGTCCAACGCCTTCGCCATCTCCGAAAAGCTCGGCCTGTCCCCCGTGATCGTCAAGCGGGCGGAGCGGTTCGTGGACACGGGCTCGCGCAATTTCGAGAACGTGATCCAGAAGCTCGAGGACACCCGGAAGGAACTGGAGAGGGAAAAGGAAGCGGCCGCGGAGTCCCGGCGTCAGTTCGAGGAATACCGCCAGACCACCGAGGCCGCGCTCAGAGAACGACTGGCCGGGGCGGAAAAGGAAGCGGACCGGATGCGCAAGAAGGCGCAGGAGCTGCTGGACGGCGCGCGGGCAACTTCCGAGTTCGTCATCGCGGAACTGGAAAAAGCGAAAAAGGAAAAGGATTCCGAGCGGTTCGGGGACGCCATTGCCGAGGCGAAGAAAAATGCGCGGCAGCGGGTCCGCGAATTCGACGATCAGATGAATCCCGTCGTGGGAGCGGACGACGACGAGGACTACGTGCTCCCGCGGCCGCTGAAAAAAGGCGACGTCGTGCGGCACCGCAATCTCGGGACGCAGGGCGTCGTGCTGGACGATCCGGACAAGGGCGGAAACATGAACGTCCGGATGGGCGCGGTGAAAATGCGGGTCAACGAAAAGGACCTGCGGCTCGTGGAGGACGCGGACGAGGCGAAGAAGTCCGAGCAGAAGCGCGAGGCGCGCGCCAAGGCGCAGGTGACGAAAAACTTCAAGCTGGAATGCGACGTGCGCGGCATGACCGGCGAGGAAGCCTGGTACGTGGTGGACCGGTATATCGATTCCGCTGTCGTCGCGGGCGTCCATCAGGCGACCGTCATCCACGGAAAAGGGACGGGTGCGCTCCGGAACGCCCTGCACAACCAGTTTAAGCACGACAAAAGGATCAAGTCCTTCCGCGTCGGCGCGTACGGCGAGGGCGACTTCGGCGTGACGGTGCTGGAGCTGTGACGTTTGTCGCCGAATTGTGACAAAAATGTAAATTTTGCCGTTTTTCCGAATTTCAAAGCGGGTTTCCCGGCGGCTCGGCCCCTCTTTTTCCGCCCCGGGTGATTGCAAAATGAGGAAGAAAGTGCTATAATAAACTGATTCCGTCTCTCCTTCGGCGCGGATTCCGCACCGAAAGAGAGCGGGACGCCTCATTGAGAATACAATTTGGAGTGTAACATATGGTCAGATTCAGAATCAGCGCGTTTTCAGACGAGTATTCCCCGGCGCTCGACGAACAGATCGAAGGCCTGCTCGCCAACAAGGTCCGGATGACGGAATTAAGGGGTGTGGACGGAACGAACGTGTCCGACCTGACGCCCGCCGAAGCCGCGGAGGTCAAGAGAAAGCTGGACGCGAACGGCATTTCCGTGTCCGCCGTCGGCTCCCCCATCGGAAAGATCAAGATCACCGATCCCATGGAGCCGCATCTCGACAAGCTGAAGAATACCTGCGAGCTCGCCGCGGTCCTCGGCACCGGGCGGATCCGCATGTTCTCCTTCTATATCCCCGACGGGAAGTACGATGAGTACCGGAACGAGGTCATCGACCGGACGGGCAGGATGCTGGAGGCCGCGGACGAATACAGCGTCACGCTCTGCCATGAAAACGAGAAGGGGATTTACGGCGACAGTCCCGAGCGCTGCCTCGAGCTTCTTGAGGCATTTCCCGGGAAGCTGGGATGCGTGTTCGATCCCGCCAACTTCGTACAGTGCGGCGCGGAACCGTTCAGCCGTGCATACGATCTTTTAAAGCATCACATTACCTATATGCACATCAAGGACGCCTTGAAGGCCGGGACCATCGTTCCCTCCGGCATGGGCATCGGCGGGATCCCCGAGATCCTCGCGCTCGTGAATTTCGAGCGGAGCGGGGACTTTGTCCTGACCGTGGAGCCCCATCTGCGCGTGTTCGCCGGGCTTGAAAAGCTCGAAGGCGGACCGAGAACCGCGCTGGGCAACGCGTACGAAACGTCCGCGGAGGCCTTCGCGGCGGCAGTGGAGTATCTGCGCCGGTGCCTGCCCAGAAATTCGCAGTCCCTGTAATCTTCGCGTTTCACCATTTCTAGCAAGGGAGAGAATCATATGGCTACGAAGAAAATGCTTGCCGTTGACCTCGGCGCTTCGAGCGGACGCGGGATCATCGGTTCCTTCGACGGGGAAAAGTTCGCGCTGGAAGAGATCCACCGCTTCTCCAACGATCCCGTCATCATGCCCGGCGGCTTCTTCTGGGATACGCTGCGTCTGCTTTTCGAGATCAAGACCGCGATCCTGAAGGCATCCCACGCGGGCGGGATCGATTCCGTCGGCATCGACACCTGGGGCGTGGACTACGGATATCTCGACAGGACGGGCACGCTGCTGTCCAATCCCTACCACTACCGCGACGCGCGGACGGACGGGATCCAGAAGTACGTTTCCGAGACGATGGCGTCCCGCGCGGAAATCTACGGAACGACGGGCATCCAGAACCTGAATTTCAACCCCCTGTTCCAGATCGCCGCCGATCTGCGCGACCGCCCCTGGGTGGTCGAGAACGCGGAGACGCTGCTGCACATGCCGGACCTGCTCGGCTATCTGCTGACGGGCGACAGGAGCAGCGAATACACGATCGTCTCCACCGGCGCGGTGCTGGACGCGAAAAAGCGCGACTACGCATGGGATCTTCTAAAAAAGTGCGGGATCCCGGAGCGCCTTTTGAAGCCCGTCGTGCAGCCCGGTTACGATATGGGGCGGATGCTGCCGGGGATCGAGGAAGAGACCGGCAATACGGGAGCGCGCATCCTCAAGGTCGCGGGGCACGATACCGCCTCCGCCGTGCTGTCCGTTCCCGCAGCGGACGACGGCTTCCTCTACATCTCGAGCGGCACGTGGTCCCTCATGGGCATCGAATCTCCGGAACCGGTCCTCACGGATCTGTCCGAGAAATATGACTTTACGAACGAGGGCGGCGTGTTCGGCACGATCCGGGTCTTGAAGAACATCATGGGCCTCTGGATCGAGCAGGAATCCCGCCGTCAGTGGAAGCGCGAGGGCAAGAACTTCACGTTCGACGAGCTGTCCGAAATGGCGCTGGCGTCGAAGCCGCTGCAGTCCCTCATCAACCCCGACGATCCGTCCTTCTCCTCGGCCGGCAATATGCCGAAGCGCATCTGCGAATACTGCGAAAAGACCGGCCAGCATGTGCCCGAGACCATCGGCGAGATCGTCCGCTGCATCTTCGAATCCCTGTCGCTGCGGTACCGCTGGACGGCGGAGAAGCTGGAAGAAATGACGGGGAAGAAGTACCCGGTCATCAACATCGTCGGCGGCGGCACGAAGGAAGTCATGCTATCCCAGTTTGCCGCGGACGCGTCCCACCGCCACGTTTCGGCGGGTCCCGTGGAAGCGACGACCCTCGGCAACATCGCCATGCAGTGCATCGCGCAGGGCGAGATCTCCGATATGTGGGAAGCGCGGCGCATCATCCGCTCCTCCTTCGAGATCAAAGAGTACGAGCCGGACGCTTCTTCCGCCGGCGCGTGGGACGAAGCTTACGGCAGATTCTGCTCCCTGATCGGGGAGTGACCCGCAGCCGGAAAGAAATCCGAACTATAACGAAACAGAGATAAAGGAGTCAATCATGCTGAACACCGAAAAAGCGCTGGAAATCGCGAGAAATGTATACGGAAAGTACGGTGTGGACGTAGACGCCGCGCTGAAGGCCGCCGCGGAAACACCCGTCTCCATCCACTGCTGGCAGGGCGACGACGTGGCCGGTTTCGAGACGGCGGACGGGGACCTGACCGGCGGCATCCAGTCCACCGGCAATTATCCCGGCAAAGCCCGCACCATCGACGAGCTCCGGAAGGATTTCGTGTTTGCGAAGAGCCTCATCCCCGGGAAGAAGAAGTTCTCCCTCCACGCCATCTATCTGGACGCGGGCGGAAAGAAAGTGGAACGCGACGAGATCGGTCCGGAGCACTTTGCTTCGTGGATCGACTGGGCGAAGGAAAACGACCTCGGCCTCGACTTCAACCCCACCTTCTT
>JAEEGF010807313.1_pt1 | contig 12669 bp, 12 predicted proteins | sample 9134171 | NCBI WGS metagenome assembly JAEEGF01 (sample SAMN16246542, study PRJNA631951) | gut metagenome | biome: gut microbiome; feature: rumen; material: AP-attached | host: Bos | place: Iran: Karaj | collected 2018-10 | reverse complement strand
CCAATTTTTGCACGATTAATGTCTGATACATTATCGCCCTCAGAAGTTACAACAGTGAGAGGAGTTAGCATTAAATCGTCAGAAACGATTGATGACTGTCCAGATGCACTTTCAATTTCGCTTCCTATAGGCATGACTATATCATAGGAGGTATTATCTAGCGCATCCTTTAGTGAAGATTCTTCCATAGCGATAAATTCAACGTTATAACCGATATTCTCACAGGCAATACGAAGTAATTCTGGTCCAATTCCAATGATTGCACCATCAGAATCATCTATATAAATCATAGGGCATCTATCCGTTGGAACGCCGACAATGATGGTATTCTCATTGCTTGAAGCAGCAAAAGAAACCCCGGAAATAAAAAATGGGATAACAAGAATTAGCGATATAATATTTATAGATATAATTTTTCTCATAGGACTAAGCTTCATAGGTTGATTCCATCCTTGGACATAATTGTATATGATGATAATACAATAAAATTGAGGACAATTTATGACCTACTAAAAAACTAAAAGCCTTAAGTGAAAATTAACATTCCAGTTTGAGAGAAAAAAGTCCATAAAACCAGAATTTTAAAATTCACTTAAGGAAATTTATTTAGTGCCAGTAAACTTAATTGAGAAAACTTAATAACCATTCGTCCTATAAAATATAGAGATTGCTATTTACCTACTAAAAGAGTATGCTTTTAGAAAATAAGAGAAGGGGGATAGTAACAATGATTTCAAGAGATGAGGCTTTTAAATTACTGAAAAAATACAACAAGGATTCTTTTCATATTCAACACGCTTTGACAGTTGAAGCTGTTATGAAATGGTATGCAAATGAACTTGGATATGCAGATGAAGAGGAATATTGGGGAATTGTTGGACTTTTACATGATATAGATTTTGAATTGTACCCTGATGAACATTGTTTGAAAGCTCCAGAATTGTTAAAAGAGGGTGGTGTGAGTGATGATATTATTCATGCAGTATGCTCACATGGATACGGTATTACTGTTGGTTGCGGAGAAACTATAGATGTAGAGCCAATAAGAGAGATGGAAAAAGTACTCTTTGCAGCTGATGAGTTGACAGGGCTTATTTGGGCGGCAGCTCTAATGCGACCATCTAAGAGTACTAAAGATATGGAACTAAAATCTCTTAAGAAAAAATATAAAAGCAAAGGATTTGCTGCAGGATGCTCACGAGAGGTAATAGAACGTGGTGCAAATCAGCTTGGCTGGGAACTTAATGATTTGTTAGATAAAACTTTGCAAGCAATGGCAGCTAGCGAGGATACTATTAACAAGGAAATGTTAGCGGGGTAAAGGCCTATGAAATCCATTCTTATTAAAGATACAACACGAGAAGAGCGTGAAGAGATTATAAAAGCATCTCTTGATTGTGGAGGCGGCTGTGAAAACTGTTCGTCTTGTTGGCTTGGTGGCGGTAGTCCTTGGGATATTTACCAGGACTATATAGATGGAAAACGTGAAATTAGTGATATTAATAAGGATTATATGTCTATATACCGTCAGGATAGGCAAATAAAATAGGTATATTTATGAAAGAAGCTCCAGATATTATAAATTCAACTGAACAAGAACGGCGCGATTATATAAAGAAAAGATTTCCATGTATTGCAGATTGCGATATGTGTGGGCTTTGCAAAGTTTTTCACGGAAAAGATGCAGAAACAGCTTATGATGATTATATCTCAGGGATTCGGTCATTTTTAGATGTCTCAGCGGATTACAAAAGATGACTTAGACAATTCATCTAATTTTTATCGATAGATTTAAGTTCAATTCATTTTATATGAGTTCAATTTATGCTATAAATGAACTCTTTTGTTTGATAATCTAGTTTAGTCAATTCTATTTTCGCGCCAACTGCTTTCAATAAACAGCCACAACGCATATATATATTAAAAAGTGAAGAAGCACTTCAAAAAATGGATAATCATTTAACTTAATTATATAACTTTGTCAAATAACTTACCCTTCTGTGATATACTCAACTTAGTATATGCAGGAGGGTATTTTACTATGGAAAGAGAATTTCTAGAGGAAAGACAATTCACAAAGCTCTTAGCAGGAAAGACATATAAGATTTTCTTTGAAGGAAAAGACTGCGTTATTGCTGAAACTGAGCTTGGGGATGTTGTCATAGCTTTTAGTGAGTATGAGTACTATTCTATGTCTAATGATGAGATAGAGCAAAAAATCTATGATGGTATTAAAAGTAGAGGATTAATAGTATGAAAAGATTGGTTATTATCACATTATGTATTGCTTCAATTGGTTTAATGGCATGTAAAGATGCTGAGCGAGATGAAATAAATGAACCAATTTATACTCCAACTGAAGAGATAGAGGTTGATGCACCAGAGCTAGAAGAGCCAGTTCAGGAATACAGCATGTCTTCTTTGATAGTAATGGTTGAAGAAGGAACCACTGAAGAGCAAATCCAAGAGCTTTGTAATGCTTATAACCTTGAGGTTATGTATAAGTACGATGTGATATCTGGATATGCATTGTCTATAAAAGATACAATTAATGACCAGCAGTTAGATTCCCTCATTGAGTCAATAGAAAGCTATAACTTTGTTACTGCTGTAGAGAAAGATTCTATTATTCAGCTAGATGACGTTGAGGAATAATTCAGAAACGTAATCAATTTACAGGGGAAGGATAATGCAAAACACAGAATTTGAAAAGAGTCGCAGGTTTTATGAGAATCATGTGGCTCCTATGATACATGAAAAGTTTCCTAAATATGAATCACGAATAGCAGTTGGTTTAGTTGGCGAAGGTTCCGATTGCTTTGGCTATGACGATTACATGTCTCGTGACCATGATTTTGGTACTGGCGTATGCTTATGGCTTACTGATGAAGATTTTGATGAAATAGGATGCCTTTTATCCATAGCTTACAATGAGCTTGCCATGCAATATGGTGGAGAAAAACTTACAGAGCGACTTCAAGAGCGAAGAGGAGTCATGACTACAAGGTCATTTTACTCGAACATTCTTTATATTGATTGCAAAACAAAGGACTGCATTCTTACGGAAAATGATTGGCTTAGTCTAGAACACAGTTGTCTTGCTACAGCGACAAATGGAGAAATCTTTCGCGATGACTTAGGGGAGTTTACTAGATTTAGAAATCTCCTATTAGACTATTATCCAGATAATATTTGGCGAAGAAGAATAGTAAATGAGCTTCATCAGTTCTCAGCAGCTCTTCAGGTGAATTATGCTAGATGTATGACTAGAAATGATATAGTGGCTGCGGAGCTATGTAGAACAAAAGGCCTTGAAGCTGCTATGGAGCTTTACTTTTTGCTTAATAGAAAATTTGCGCCATATTATAAATGGACTTACAGAGCTTTATCAGAGCTAGATAATGATGGTGAGTATGCAATGCTTATTAAAAAGCTTGCTTCTACTGTAAGCGATGATGCAGCTTGGAGATTTAATACATACAATCCAAGAAGTATTAATATGAAAGATAAGGTAATAGCTACTGCTGAAGAAATAGCAAAAGCTTTAGTGGCGCTTCTTAAGAAAAACGAGTTGATAGAAGGCGGCGACTCTTACTTGGAAATATACATAAATGATATTTTAAAAGTCTGAGGGCCAGGGAGAAGGGGAAAATAGTGGGGATGAAACTAAAACTTCGTACTAAAATTCTAATTATGTGCCTATGCTGTACATATGGCGCTCTTTTAATTCAAACAATTCTGTTTGCAAACGCATCAGAATCCCTTATTTACAAACAAGCTGAAATGGAAAGCTACAATTCGCTGCAGAATATGCAAAATGAATTGTATACATATTTCTTTGGCATTGAGTCTGACATTATAGACATTTATGGTGATAAAGAATTTCTAAAGGATATTAGTCAAGATAAAGATATTGATGATCTTAAGGAAAAGTATTTCTCTAGAGCAAAAGAACTTGTTACTGAAACTTCACTTCTAGAAAATGGTACTTTAGCTTTATATTTATATACAGATGACCATGATATAGTCAGTGTATATCGAAAATTCTCTACCCCTCGTCACAGCTATCCTAAAGATATTTATGTTAATGAAGAACAATATAATTCCGCCAAGGTAAAGGAATACGTTGATTCTGATGATAATCAGATGCTTATTTCTGGATATTATAATCAGGCGCTTAATAGAAATATCATAAGATTTGTAGTCAAAATTCATAATATCAATAAGCTAGAAGAGCAAGTGGGGTATGTCGTATGCGATATCGATACTAAAGCCATTGATAAGATAATGAGAAAATACGTAATTAGCGATAATACCTACGTCTGGATCCAGCCATTTAGTGATTTGGTATTGTATGTTATGGATAACCCGGCAGGAGTTAACCAAGATATATTTGAAGCTGTCAGTAGTAAAGTTGAAGCTTCTCAAGTAGAAGATACGGGTAATCTTGTTGAAGGAAGCAATGTTTTGTTTTCTGTTAGCCAAAAGAAGTATAACTTAACAGCTTATACTATTATGCCCAAGAGTTTATTACAACAAAACCAGGTAATACTAAGAAGAAATATGCTCTTAATTGTACTTGTGTTATCTGTTGTTTTAATTGTTTTATTCCTATACATAACAAAAACTTTAGCCAAGCCATTAGAAAATCTTACAAGCACAGTTTCTCAGATTAGCGATGGTGACACTAATCTAAGAGTAGACTATACGGGGCCAGATGAAATTGGACAACTTGGAAGTGAGTTTAATCATATGCTTGATGAGATAGAAAATCTAATTGGTCAGGAGTATGAGAACAAACTTTTACTTAACAAAGCTGAGTATAAGGCATTGCAGGCACAGATCAATCCCCATTTTCTTTATAACACATTAGATACAATGAGTAGCATTGCTAGCATTCAGAATTGTGAAATCGTAAGTCGACTATGCCAGTCTTTGTCTGGAATATTTAGATATAGTTTAGATATGAAGCATCCATATTCGACAGTTGCTCAGGAAATCAATCATTTGAAAAACTACATCTTTGTTATGGATGTAAGAATGGGAAATGTGGTTGAGTATAGGTTTGATATTGCTGAAGAAGTATTACAAGATACTATTCCGAGAATATCCCTTCAGCCACTTGTAGAAAATGCTATTAATCATGGTATCAAAAATAAGCATGGCGATAAGATAATTAGTATTAGAGCTTTTATAGAAGATGAAAACCTAATTATTGAAGTTGAGGATAACGGTACTGGATTTGATGCGACTGAGATGAACAAGCGTCTTGAAGAAAATGACATGATGCTTGTTGAAGAAGGAAATTCTATTGGAATTTACAACATTAACGCAAGATTAAAAATGTTATATGGTGAGGAATATGGATTAAAAGTCTATAGCGAACTTAATAAGGGCACATTAGTGAAATTGTGGATTCCAAGGAAAAAGATAGAAGAGGTATTTTCATAATGGCGACATCATATAATCTGCTAGTTGCGGATGATGAGTATTGGATAAGGGAAAAATTTAGAACAATAATAGATTGGTCGGCTTATAATATTACATTTTTGGAGCCAGCATGTGATGGCGAGGAAGTATTACAAAGAGTTGAAACAGAGCAATGCAATATACTTATTACCGACGTCAACATGCCATATGTAAATGGCGTGGAGCTTATTAAGATAATAAAAGAAAAATATCCACAGATAGTGGTATTTGTTGTGAGTGGATACGATGATTTTGTATATGTAAAGGACTCACTTTTAGCGGGGGCTATTAATTATTTGTTAAAACCTATTAGTAAAATCGACTTGGTTTCGGCAGTTTCTAAAGCACTAGAAATACTTGCAAACGAAGAACAAAACAGAATTCAAATATTGAAAGCTTCCTCTGCACTAAAGGATAGAGAATTAAGTGCATTAATTAAAAAAGAGCCTGTTATGTTTGCGCCATCTATTATTACAAATAATTCGGTAGAGACTTCTGGCTGTAGTATTATGCTTGTAAAAATACATCAGTTACATGACCTTATAGAGGAAAATTGCAATGATATCAATTTGCTTTCATATAAGGTAAAAAGCTATTTATCAGAGATCTTAATGGATGAAGATCTTCTCGTTTTTAATTATATCTATAGGCATAACGAATTTATCATTGTCAGCGAGGCTGGAATCGACGATCTGAGAAGAATGGCAGCTTGCATAACAAGTAATTTGGAACAGAAGGCAAATAGTACGATTACAGTTGCGGTAAGTGAGCATAGTTATAGCATTGATACATTAAAAGATGCATATTTGCAAGCTGTGTCTGTAATGATGACTAGAGGCTTTAATAAAGAAAGCTGCATACTCTTTGCTTCAAAAGAAAGGGAAGCAACCCATAAGCAAATGCGTAGCATTATAAACCAGGATAAAGAAAACCAGATAAAGTATTTGCTACAGAGTAAGGATTTAAATGGGCTTAAAAAAGTACTATTTGAAGAAATAGGATTTTCATTCTTAGAAGAAAAGGGATGGAACTTTCTAGAAGTAAAACAGGTTGTTAGAAAACTCTGTAATACAATTCTTGAATATTCAATGGTAAATGCTTCTACCGAAGATGTGGATACATATTATGAGTTATCTGATTATATTGAATCCAGCGTAGAAAAACTTGATACACAAATACTAAGTGCCGCAATGCAATCTTTATTGGATGAGGTTATTGGCATTCAGCCAGAGATATATGTTGGATCAATTAAAGACACAGTAAAAAAGGCAGTAAAGTATATAGACGAATACTATGCGGAAGATATAACTTTGGGAGGAATTGCAAGTAAATTTAATGTTGAAAGCACATACTTTTCTAAAGTGTTTAAACAGGAAACGGGGACAAACCTTGTTCAATATATTGCCAACAAACGTATAGAAAAGGCTATGATTTTTTTAAGGGATCCAAATATAAAAAATAATGAGGCGGCCTTTTTAGTTGGTTATGACGATTATACGTACTTTAATCGAGTATTTAAGAAATTCGTTGGTAAAAGTCCAAGGGAATATAGAAAACAATTTGAGTAATTTCAAAATAATCCTATTTTTTATTTCAAATTATTCCTAATAGTAGGGTGATTTTTAGACTTACAATTACATCATCAGTTAGTGATAACACATAGAAAAGGAGAAGGAATAATGAAAAGAAAACTGATGAGTATGCTTATGGCATCAACAATGGTGGCTAGTTTATTTGTTGGTTGTGGCAGTCAGGGAACTGATACATCTGCTACAAGTGGTTCGGGGGACACCGCAGTAGCTTCAGATGAGCCAGTAACTTTGACTGTTTTAGCGGGACAATCAACAACTGATGCTGGTATTGAGGATATGATTGATGAGGCTTTGGCTGAAAAGTATCCTAATATCACATTGGAATGGGAATGCGTTGGTTGGGATGGAGAGTTCCATCCAAAAATGCAACAGTACATGCAGACTGGAATCCCAGATATCATTATCGGAAAAGGACAGGATGTTGCTACTTATTCTAGCTTAGGTCTTTTAGGCGAGATTGATAGCAAATATACAGATCGTGTACTTGATGCAGCAAATGGAAACGTTACATTTGATGGCAAGACATACGGATTAGTATATAACGCATTGTATCAAGGTGTTTATTACAACAGACAGATGTTTAAGGATAATGGCTGGGAGATTCCAAAGACACAGGAAGATCTTCAGGCTATCATTGATGACTGCAACGCTAAAGGCATTACACCATTTGCATCACATATGGTTGATACATGGTCAATTGGTAACGTTACAATGCAGTTCATGATGAATGATGTATTTAACAATAATCCAACATGGGGCGATGATTTTAGAGCTGGTAAAACATCATTTACAGATGATAAGGCTGCACAGACTTGTTACCAGTATAACAAGTTAATCTATGACAATACTTTCCCAGAAACATTTTCACTTGAGCAGACAGATTGCGATGCAAAGATGGTTCTTGGCGAAGCTGCTATGAAGGTTTCAGGTTCATGGTCAATTCAGAATTTCCTTGATATTGATGAGAACTTTGACTTTGGTATCTTCCCATTCCCTAACCAGACAGGTGATTCAAAGCTTATCTTTGAGCCAAACATCGCAATTATGACAAGTGCTACAACAGAGCATCAGGATGCTGTCAATTGTGTACTTGATTTACTTACAAGCGATGAAGAACTTGCGGTTGAGATTTACGATTATACAAAGACAGCTTCAATGCTTAAGGGTGTAACACCTACATTCACAAATCCAAGCCAATCAGATATCGACAAATATGCAGCTGATGGTATGGTAGTTGACGTTAACCTTGGAAATAACCAGCTTGTATGGGGTGGATTCCAGGAAGAAAATGCAGCTGATATTGCGGCATGGTTGTTAGGAGACGAATCTTTTGAAGACTGCTTGGCAGCTTCTGATTCAAGAGCTGATGTAAGTTCAAGTTCAGCTGAATAGTTCTTAAAAATTATGGCTGCTGCTTCTGCAGCGGCCATTTTTATAGCTATTTTTCTTAATGACTGCTAGTTTGGAGAGGTGAAAATGGGAAATATTAAAACAAGTGGATTGCAAAAAAGGTTGGAAAGACAATATTTCTTGCTTGTTATACCAGGTTTTATTGTTTTTACAGTTGGTATCATTATCCCTGCAATTCTTGCTTTCAGGTATTCTTTAACAAGTTGGAATGGTCTTACTGTAGACAAGCCTTTTGTGGGACTAAAAAATTACATCAATCTATTTCATGATACTAATTTTTTGCAATCATGGTGGTTCACAATAAAATTTACTATTGGAAATACGATAATTCAAAACGTATTTGCGCTTTTATTTGCAGTGGCACTCGATTCTGGAATTAAGGCACAAAAACTGTATCGAACTGTATTTTTTATTCCTTGCTTAATTAGTTCAGTTATTGTTGGTTTTATCTGGCTAAAAATGTATTCAAATGTTCTTCCAGAAATAAATGATGTGCTAGGTACAAACATTAATTTCTTACTATTTGGTAGTGGAGAGACAGTTTTATCAGGACTTTTAATTGCAAATAACTGGCAATGGATTGGTTACTGGATGTTAATTTATCTTGCTGGACTTCAATCTATTCCAGCTGAGCTTTATGAGGCAGCCAAAGTAGATGGTGCTGGAGCAGTATCTAGATTTTTTAATATCACAATTCCAATGCTTGCTCCATCTATAACTATATGTGTTGTTGGAATTACTACAGGTTCGCTTAAGGTGTACGACTTATTAGTTTCTTCTACAGGTGGTGGTCCTGGTAGATCTTCAACATCAGTAATATTACAGATATACAATACTGCAATCGGATCAAGACAGTTTGGATATGGCTCTGCTATGTCAGTAACATTGGTGCTTGCATTATTATTAGTAGCCTTAATTCAGGTTAAGACACTTAAGTCAAGGGAGGTGCAGCAATAATGAAAAGAACAAAGGACAAATCAGAAATTACATCTACCCCTTATACTAAAAGTACATTTATTACGCAAATCTTGATGACAATAGTAGCAGTAATATTTATTCTGCCTATATTTGTAGTATTTAATTATTCGTTTAAGACAAAGAAAGAATTGTATTTGACAAATGCATTAACATTACCTTCAAGTATTCAATTTGAGAATTATAAGAAGGCTTTTGAGAAGCTTAATTTAGCGACTACATTTACTAACACTTTTTTGTATACAGCCATAGCAGTATTGGTTTTAGCTATATTATGTAGTGCTACTGCATGGGCTATTGCTAGAAGTAAAGGAAAGTTTTTCAAGTTTTGTTATGTATATTTCATCATTGGAATTTTAATTCCATTTCAGGCGTTGTTTTTACCAATTTATATTATTGGTGCGAATTTGAATCTTACAAATACAAGATTTGGAATTATATTTATGTATATAGCTACGGCGATTTCATTTGGCGTATTTTTAATGACAAGCTTTATGTCTACAGTTCCTATAGAGCTAGAAGAAGCAGCAAGAATTGATGGATGCTCAGTTTTTAGGACCTACTTTACCGTTGTATTACCGCTTCTAAAGCCAGCTATGGCGACACTTATAATCATGCAGGCTTTCCAAATTTGGAATGACTACATGTTAGCTAGTTTATATGTAAGTAAGAAAGAATTGAAAACACTTACTGTTGTAATTCAGTCACTGTTTTCCGCTCAGGCCAGTGATTACACAACTGCGATGGCAGCGATTGTTATTTCAGTTATGCCAATAGCAATATTGTTTTTAAGCTTACAAAAATACTTTATTAAAGGAATGACCGTTGGGGCGGTGAAAGGATAATCATGCAAAAAATCTTAAATTCCTATGTGCTTGGGGATATGAATGCAACATATCTTATTGATGAAGATACAGCTAATGTAGAACTTGTTTTACTGCCAGCTGGAATCGAATATAAGGACATGGACGCCCAAAAAGAAAAACCATATATTGATTCTCTGGTTCAAATTAAGATTATGGGGGATACATATAATGGCGGTTATGCTCCAGGCATTACAATGCGCCAAAGCCCTACAGTAACTAGCTTTAAATATAAAGAGCATAGTTCAAAAACAAAAGAGGATAGAACCGAGATAAAAACCTTTTTGGAAGATGAGAGGGGTTACTTAGTATGCCATCATCTTACATATATAGAAGGTGAAAATGTAATTAGAACCTATTCTAGCTTTAAGAATAATAGCGACAAAGAGGTTTCTTTAGAATCATTATCAAGCTTTTCGTTAGGCAAAATCTCTCCTTTGATGGATAAAGATGGCGCCAATACTCTAAAGCTACATAGAATTCGTAGTGTATGGAGCATGGAAGGCAGAAAGGAAACACTGTCACTAGAGGATTTGCAACTTGAACCATCATGGGCAGGACATGCTGTTAGATGTGAAAGGTTTGGTTCTATAGGATCACTACCAGTTAATAAGTTCTTCCCAATTATGGTGTTGGAAGATTCTAAGAACCAAATCTTTTGGGGTGCTCAACTTATGCATAATGCTTCTTGGCAAATGGAGGTATATAGAAGAGGAGATTATGTTCAAATTTCTGGAGGCTTAGCAGACCGTGAATATGGTCATTGGACTAAGACTATAAGCCCAGACGAAGAGTTTATAACTCCACAGGCTATTGTTTCTGTATGCCAGCATGATGAGGAAGAAATATATAGACGCCTTACATCATCATTAAACAAAGTGGTTAATGAAGGGCCAGATTCAGAGCAGAGTCTACCTGTAATGTTCAATGAGTATTGCACTACTTGGGGTAATCCAAGTCATGAAAATATCTGCGAGATAGTAAATAAAATCAAGGATAAAGGCTTTAAATACTTTGTTATTGACTGTGGCTGGTATAAGCAAGAAGGAATTCCCTGGGATGTTTCTATGGGCGATTATGATGTGTCCAAAGAACTTTTCAAAGATGGACTAGATAAGACTGTTCAAACTATTAAAAATGGTGGAATGAAACCAGGTATTTGGTTTGAAATAGACAATGTAGGAGAGAAGTCAAAAGCTTATCAAGATACAGCTCACTTATTAAAACGTGACGGATTCCCACTGACTACTACCATGAGAAGATTCTGGGATTTACGCCAAGAGTATGTGCAAGATTATTTAACCCAAAAGGTTATTGGTACCTTAAAGCAATATGGATTTGAATACATGAAAATGGATTGTAATGACAACGTGGGAATTGGATGCGATGGAGCTGAATCCCTAGGCGAAGGTCTCAGACAAAATCAGGAACAATCTATTAAGTTTATACAGAAAGTAAAAAAGGAAATACCTGGAATCATTTTAGAGAACTGTGCTTCTGGTGGACATAAGCTTGAACCTTTAATGATGTCACTTTGTAGCATGGCCTCATTTTCAGATGCACACGAGTGTCCAGAAATCCCTATCATTGCTGCAAACCTACATAGAGTAATTCTTCCAAGGCAAAGTCAGATTTGGGCTGTAATTCGAAAAGAAGATTCTTTAAAGAGAGTAGCTTATTCTGTAGCGAATACATTCTTAGGTAGAATGTGTATTTCAGGCGATGTATGCTCATTAAACGATTCGCAATGGAAGGTTATTGATGATGGTATTTCTTTCTATAAAACAATTGCACCTATTATTAAAGATGGAAAGACACATTTCTACGGCAATAAGATAGGTAGTTACCGTCATCCAAAAGGTTGGCAGGCAATCTATAGAGAGAGCTTAGATGAAAAAGAGGCATATATTCTCATACATGGTTTTAACCAAGCAAAGGGCGTAAAAGTACAGATGGAAGTTAATGACGAATACGAAATTGATAAGTATTATTCCTTCCAGGATGAGAATATTTCATTTGGTAATGGAATTTTGGAATACATTATTCCGGAGGATATGTACGCTATATGCGTGTATTTAAAAAAGAGTTAGCATATCCGAAAATGATATTTTTTCATGGATTAAAAAGCTAATTACAAATAACTCTCTAGTCAGATTTTTCTTACTAGGTTAATAATTTCTGCGTACTTGATATATTTTCTATACCACGTATACTAAACCTATCAGCTGAGAATAGAACTATATTAGGTTTTGATAAAGAAAAGAGAGTTATAGGAAATGGCAAAAAGGAAGGCGAACCCGGTTAAAAGCATCTGCGTGGCCTGTGGTGTTTGTGCACTACAGTGTCCAAGGGATGCGATA
>JAEEGF010510282.1_pt1 | contig 12670 bp, 8 predicted proteins | sample 9134171 | NCBI WGS metagenome assembly JAEEGF01 (sample SAMN16246542, study PRJNA631951) | gut metagenome | biome: gut microbiome; feature: rumen; material: AP-attached | host: Bos | place: Iran: Karaj | collected 2018-10 | reverse complement strand
CCTGCTGTCCTCACAGTGTAAGGGAGCCGTAGCCTTCGGCGAGTACTTCATCGTACTGAACTACTACATCGTAGGCGAGTTCGGTGCCGAGTGGTACAATCACCTGGATGACATCACCACCACAGACTGCTGTCTGAAGCAGCGCACCGTGCGTGACAACATCTTCAAGGCCTTCAAGCAGTTCGTATGGGGTATCAACCAGCCTGCCGGAAACCGCAGCTACCAGTCACCCTTCACCAACGTGAGCTACTATGACCACACCTACTTCGAGTCATTGTTCGGTGATTTCTGCTACCCCGACGGCACACGTCCCGAGTGGAAGGCCATCGACACCCTGCAGCGTATGTTCATGAAGTGGTTCAACCAGCTGCGACTGAAGCAGGTACTCACTTTCCCAGTTGAGACCATGGCAATGGTATATGACCCCGAAACAGGCGATATCATCGATAAGGACTACAAGGATTTCACCGCCGAGATGTATGCCGAGGGACACTCCTTCTTCACCTACATCAGCGACAGTGCGGACAGCTTGGCATCATGTTGCCGTCTTAAGAACGAGCTGACCGAGAATACCTTCAACCCCACCAGCGGACTGACAGGTGTGATGACCGGTTCATGCAATGTCATCACCCTGAACATCAACCGCATCGTGCAGGACGCCAAGCGTACCATCAAAGGCACCGAGGGCGACCACAACTTCTACGCCTTCCTGCGCCTGTACCTTACCAATATCCTGGAACGCGTGTACAAGTACCACATCGCCTACAAGACCATGTTGTACGAAATGGAGGACCGCAAGATGTTCGCAGCCTCTAACGGCGGATACATCTTCATCAGCAAGCTGTACAGCACCATCGGTATCAACGGCCTGAACGAGGCAGCCCGCTTCCTCGGCCTGGAGGTTGGCAACAATCCCCAGTACATAGAGTTCCTGCAGGTAATCCTGGGAACCATCAAGGAGCAGAACAAGCAGAACAGCATCAATGACAAGAAGCGTCCCTTCCTGTTCAACAGCGAAGTTGTGCCTGCCGAAGGTCTGGGAGGCAAGAACTACCGTTGGGACAAGGCTGACGGTTACTGGGTTCCCGAGGACGAGAACCTCTACAACTCATACTTCTACGATGCCCATGACGATACCCGCGTACTGGACAAGTTCATCCTGCACGGACGTCAGACCTACCAGTACACCGATGGCGGAAGCGCCCTGCACTGCAACCTGCAGGATCACCTGACCAAGGAGCAGTACCTCAAGCTCATCGACTTCGCCATCAAGAACGGAACCTCGTACTACACCTTCAATATCCCCAACTCCAAGTGCGAGGCCTGCGGACATATCATCAAGAAGCCTATTGATGTCTGCCCCTGCTGCGGTTCATCGGATATTACACAGTACACACGTATCATCGGCTATCTGCGCCCCATCCCCGCTTTCGGCAAGGACCGTCAGATCGAGGCCGCAAAGCGTACCTACAGTTGTAACCTGCAGTAAGCCCATGCTCAAGTATGTAGATACCAAAGAAGTCTTCGCCGAAATACCCGACGAGATCACTTTGGCCATCAGTATCAGTGGCTGCCCCATTCGTTGCAAAGGTTGTCATAGCAAATACCTTTGGGACGATGTGGGGGAGCCACTGTCCGTTGATGCCCTGTCCTCGCTCCTTACAGACCACATCGGTATCAGTTGCGTATGCTTTATGGGCGGTGACCAGGCCCCCGAGGAGATAAACACCCTTGCCCGGTGGGTAAAGGAGCACTCGGACGTACGAACCGCCTGGTACAGCGGAGCCGACGAGATAAACCCCGTCATCAGCCTCCATAACCTGGATTACCTGAAGACAGGCCATTACTCCGAGAAGTCAGGCCCCCTCAACTCCCCCACCACCAACCAGATTCTCTGGCGCATAGAACATCAGGGAGACGAACCCGTCAAGGTCAACATCACCTCACGCTTCTGGAAATAAAACCCTTCATTGACATAAATCAATAAATTGACGAATATCAACAATTTTGACAGAAAACACTGATATTCCGGTGCGGATTTTTGTCTGTATTGCAAAATATTAATAAATTTGCACAGGAAAAGACTTAAAAGTGAACTGGAAACAACATTATTGAATTAAACTACACATAAGTTAAAGAAAAGAAATGAAAAAGTCTATTATTCTTTTTTCAATCCTCACAGCAGCAGTTGGTTTAGTAAGCTGTAACAAGATTGAAGACCAAAATGGCGGCGAAGGCGGCCAGCAGAATCTGCTGCCCCAGACCGAGGTATTCTTCCAGGGTCAGAAACTGTTCTACAACGGAGAGACCAGGCCCGAAGAAACAGGAAACAGAGCCAGAATCAAGATCATGAATCCTGCCGGCGGCCTGGCATGGCCCAAGCATACTGACGAGGGTTGGGAATCTGCCCGCTTCTCCATCCGTGCGGACGGTACGATTCCTGATTTCTATGACAAGAACTCAGCCTATTATTACGGACGTCCCGCCGGTAAGGCCGGTGTAAGCAGCCACAACGTAGGTAAGGTATCCAACCTTTATAACTATCCCCATTACAATGACCGCGACTTTGACTATTACAAGGTTGACAAGAAGACATTGGATGAAAATGGTAATCCTATAAACGTTGGTATGTTCCGCTACATCTATGACACCGAGGGCAAGAAGACACAGCCCGTTATCCTGGAGGCTCCCTCAGTAGTGGATATTCTGGCTGACGAGGTAGAGGACCTGGAGGCGGAGATCGCAGCCAACAAGAATGTGGCCAAGAACACAGCCACCCTGGCAAATGTGAATGCCCTGCTGGCCAAGGGTGCTGAATACCTGGATTCACACGTTCTGTGGTATGTAGTGAAGGAAGTAGGCGGTAGATACCGCTGGCATGTGAACGGTGTTATCCGTGACGTGGAGACACCCGAGTACGTAATTGACCCCATACCTGACAACGTGGAGGTAGATGTTCACCAGCAGATTCACAAGGACTGGAACGAGATCAAGACATCAATCCACGTAAGGACAGACGCCTCCTCAGTTAAGGTCATCCTGCCCCTGAAGGAAGAGGACGTACTGGAGAATGACGACTTCGACATCCGCGTATATGACGTATATTACAAGGAATATACCGTCAAGCACAACATCACCCATGACGCAAACGGAATCACCATCGAGATTACTGACATCCCCGCCACAATGATTGACGAGATGAAGTCAACCTTCGGTGACGGAATCACCATCGAGGTTCACAGCTACGTAACCAAGGATGTATGGGATGAGCTGAAGAACAGCCGCGTACAGACCGGCAAGCCCTGCATCGTAGAAGGTCAGGTAACCAGCGCCCTGCAACCGGGTGAAAAGGTACAGATTCATGTGGAACAGTCCAATTAGCGGCTCACTTCCTAAGCAAGAAAAAGGAACAATTCTATATATAATGTTAAATCCCAAGGTGAAAGTTTCTTCCCTTGGGATTTATTTTGTAATTTTGCCCCCATGAAACTGGAGAAGAAGAGATACATATCAGCATGGATTCTGCTGGCAGTCTTTCTGCCCATGCTGGTGCTGTCCTCTCTGCACATTCACCAGGAGTCAGAAACCCTCCAGGATACATGTACCGAGTGTGTGCATCATCATTGCCACGGACATCTGTCCCAGCTGGCTGATGCCATGCACCAATGCGTACTCTGCCAGTTCCTGACACTTACATTCGTAGCTGGCGTAACCAGCGCATTCCTATTCCTGTCTCCTGCTTGCAGGACCCACTATGCCCGGCTTGTATCTGCCCATTGTTCAGACAGCTGCGGCATCATCGTCACCAGAGGACCTCCTGCTATACTCTGATATTCAGCTTCAGTATTTAAAGGATATTCTTATAATTTTTAATCGATAACAGAATGAATACAAGATATATTTTCATTCTGCCATTGCTGTGTATATGTACAGCATTGGCAGCTCAGAACCATAGTACTACACATAATCATGCGGAGGATTCAACCGACGTGTTCTTCCGCCATCTCCAGCTGAACGAAGTAACCGTAACAGGTGTGACGGGCGATACCAAGCTGAAGCATTCTACCGCCCCCATCAGCATAGTAACACCGCAGATGCTCCGTTCCACAGCATCCACCAATATCATAGACGCCATCAGCCGTCAGCCGGGAGTCAGCCAGCTGACCACAGGCGGCAGCATCTCCAAGCCCATCATCCGCGGATTAGGCTATAACCGCGTAGTCGTAATGAGCGAGGGCGTCCGTCAGGAAGGACAGCAATGGGGTGACGAGCACGGCATCGAAGTGGACGGAAGCAGTGTCGCATCCGTTGAGATCCTGAAAGGCCCCGCCTCACTGATGTACGGATCAGATGCCATGGCCGGCGTAGTGATCCTGCGTCCCCAGCCCATCCTTCCCGAGGGGGATATGCGCGCCAACTTCGGCACCGAGTATCAGACCAACAACGGACTGTTCGGCCTGAACCTCTCCATGGCAGGCAATAAGAAAGGCTTTGTATGGGACGGCCTCTACAGCCAGAAGATGGCTCACGCCTATAAGAACAAGTATGACGGATACGTACCCGGCTCCCAGTTCTCCGAACGCTCCGGCAGACTGATGTTAGGACTGTACAAGCCCTGGGGACATACCCGTCTGACAGGAACCCTCTATCACCTGAACCCCAGCATTGTGGAAGGCGAGCGTGACGAGGTAACAGGTGAGTTGGAGTGTACTACGGATAATATCAGGACTTATAGCCGCGCCCTCCCCTTCCAGCACGTAAACCATTATAAACTGGTATGGGACAACTTCTTCAATCTGCCCAAGGGCCATCTGAATGCCATCATCGGCTATCAGCAGAACCAACGTCAGGAATATGAGGAAAGTGAGGATGAGTACGAACTGTACTTCAAGCTCCACACCATGACATACGATATCCGCTACGTCACACAGGAGTTCAGCGGATGGAAACTCTCAGCCGGCATCGGCGGAATGTACCAGAAGTCATCTAATCTGGGCGAGGAATTCCTCATCCCGGACTATAACCTCTTTGACGGCGGCGTCTATGCCACAGCCACCAAGACATTAGGCAGCCGTTGGACCCTTAACGGAGGCGTACGCTATGACCACCGTTACATGCACGGAAACGGGCTGGAAGAGGACGGTGATATGCGCTTCACTGACTTTACCCGTAATTTCGATGGCGTATCCGCCAGTCTCGGTGCCGTATTCAACGTCAACTCGCACTTTAACATCCGTGCCAACCTGGCCCGTGGTTTCCGCACCCCCAATATGAGCGAGTTAGCCTCCAACGGCGTTCATGAAGGATCCATCCGATACGAACTGGGCTCACAGAACCTGAAGGCAGAGCACAGCCTGCAGGCCGATTTAGGCCTGGACTTCACCTCGCGCTACGTATCCGCCCAGGCAGCACTCTTTGCCAACCGCATTGACAACTACATCTTCACCCACCGCCTGCCCGTTCAGATTGAGGACGGCTACCTGACCTACGCCTACACCCAGGGGGATGCCCGCCTGTTAGGCTTCGAGGCAGGAGTGGACATCCATCCCATACATTCCGTCCACTTTGCCAACACCTTCTCCTATGTGGATGCGCAACTGCTGAACCAACCCGATGAAACCCGGTATCTGCCCTTTACCCCCGCCCCCCGGTGGACGGCTGAGTTGAAGTGGGAAATCCTTCATCACTCACACAGCACCATCCGGCATCATCACTCCGAGGCAAGCCCCCATCGCTCGCTGTTCAATAACCTGTATGTGGCAGCCGGTCTCAACTACAACTTCAGACAGTCACATATCTACAGCGCAGACGAGACAGAAACCGTCACCCCCGCCTACGCATTGCTCAGCTTCTCGGCAGGAACGGATATACAAGTAAAGGGAAAGAAGGTGGCCGAGTTCTACGTGAATGCCGATAACGTACTGAATACAGCCTATCAGAATCACCTGAACCGCCTGAAGTATGCCCCCATGAATAACGCCACAGGCCGGCGCGGTGTATATAATATGGGACGCAACATAACCTTCAAGCTGGTTGTGCCCGTCCAGTTCTAAAAGGAATCCGTATCAGATTCCTTCCTCTCAAAGCTTACTTCGTTCTCCTTCGCTGTTTCCGATATGGCACTGTCATAGCCGGTCAGGGCAGCGAAGGGAGCGAACTGAGCTGCCCGGTTCCACATCGACATCCGGGGATGCTTCCCCGAAACGTGATGCGGCATGTTGATTATATCATCGTAGTTCTTCACTTTAAGCCTTATGCCCTCCGATCTGGCTGTTGCGCTCCTTGGCAGTAGCGCCTTCATCAAAGTTCAGGCCACGCAGGATGGCATTCTTACCGAAGCGCTGTTTGATTTTCAGCTGCGCCTCCTGTATTCTCCGTTCCTTAGCCAGACGGTCCTTCTCCTTTTTGCGCTCTCTGTCCAATGCCTCGTAGTCAGTGAAGAGGTCCAGTTGCTCAGGTTCACTGTTTTCCTTAATTAACGCCTCGCTTACCACATGATTGGTGGTCAGGTTCAGACGGCGGATAAGCAGATCAGGATTCACACAGCGGTCAAACAGTTCGGCTGCCCCCTCCATGATGAGACGCGAGGAGGAGGTGGGTATTTTAAAGTTGAACGTGCCGTGCGCATGTTTGGGCACAGCCTTGCCATAATGGTCAGTCGTAACAGGGCCGTTATACTTAGAACGTATCTCGGGGAGTCTAAGCGATTCCGCATCATATCCCACCGTCAGCACCAACTGATCCGTTACCAGACGCTTGGAAACCAGATCCAGGGCCATACCCTCGGCCATCTCGCGTATCACCACCCTACCCTTCTTAAAGCTGTAGGGTTCCTGTAACACCTGCCCGCTGCTGAACGAGTTAGTCTCCGGCCTGTAAGCCTTCACAGCCTCCATGGTACAGGGCTCCCAGCCCCAGGCATGGTCTATCAGCAGTTCCGCGTTCACACCGAATATATCGTACAGCAAGTCCTCATTCTGAACAGACATCCTGGCCAGTTTGCCCATCGTGTCAATGCCGTAGCAGGCCAGTTTCTGAGCCGTGCCGGCCCCTACCCGCCAGAACTTGGTAATAGGCTTGTAGTCCCACAGCTGACGGCGGTATGACATCTCATCCAGTTCCGCAATACGGACCCCGTCCTTGTCAGCCGGCATCTTCTTGGCCACAATATCCATGGCCACCTTACACAGATACATATTCGTACCAATGCCGGCCGTAGCGGTGATACCCGTCTGGCTGAGCACATCACGGATCATCCGCATCGCCAGTTCATGAGCGGTAATCCTGTATGTGCCCAGATAAGGTGTCACATCCATAATCACCTCATCTATTGAGTACACATGGATATCCTCCGGCGCAATGTATTTAAGGTAGATACTGTATATGCTGGAGCTGACCTCAATGTAATGCGCCATCTGCGGCTTGGCAATGATAAAATCCACACCGCGCGCCTTCTGGTACACCTCAAACAGACGTGCCCTGCCGCCCAGGCCATATTCTTTCAGCGAGGGCGTAATAGCCAGACAGATGGTCTTATCTGTCCGGCTTGCGTCAGCTACTACCAGATTTGTCGTCAGCGGATCCAGTCCCCTGTCAACGCATTCCACCGAAGCATAGAAGGATTTCAGGTCGATGGCAACGTATGTCCGCTGAGCATCCGGCATAAATCAGTTTCTGCGGATATAGGCAATGACATCGCCCTTGCCTACCTTGCTACCCTGGTTGGCACAGATTTCCACCAGCTTGCCGCCTAAGGCAGCCGGGATTTCCGTAACCTGGCCGAACTGGTTCTGCAGGTAGCAGAAGCGGTCACCCTCCTTATATTCCTTACCCACCATGGGGTTAATGCTCTTCACACACTCGGCATCGCCGTTCACCTCCCACATAACAGTACCGTTCTCAGGAGCCGTAATGGCGTCAGCCTCGGCATGCTTGTAGGCAGCCACCTCCTCCAGTGACATGCCGTTCTTCTGCATCTCCTTATCCTTGGCAGCCTGCAGATCCTTCAGGAAGCGCTCCTTGGCCACACCGCTCTTATAGTCACGGTACTGGCTCTCGTGCATGGCAAACTCAAAGAGCTCCTCATCATCCTCGCCGCGCTCCCAGCCGTTCTGCTTCATCTCCTCGATAAAGCGGGGCAGGTCATCGGGATAGTTGCTCTGAGGATCAGCCGTTGTGAACTCAAAGCCCTTCTCCTTGGCCAGCTCTATAATCTCAGGAGCCACCTCGCCGGGCAACTTACCGCTCTTGCCCAAGATCATACCCCAGATAGAGGGGTCCATCATGCTGTAACGGGGCTTGCCCATGGACTCCGTAAGCAGGTTCATCAGCGCAATGTTCTTCACATACTGCGAGAAGGGCGTTACCAATGGGGGATAACCCACACGGGGCCATACATAGGCCACCTCGTTAAAGAGGCGAACTAGCAGCGCATCCTCGCTGTAAGGCTCCTCGCCCTTATTCTTACGGTTATTGTTGATAGCATCCATCACACCCTTCAGGTCAGCCATCATACTGCCCATCATACCACCGGGCAGGCCGCAGCCCAACAGCAGGGATGACATCAGCTTATTGGCAGGATTCATGAAGTAACCCAGGAAGTCGTCAATGAACTCCTGTGTCAGCTTACGCGCCTCCATGTAAGCCTCCATATTGATTTCGGGTACATCGAATCCGTAATTCTTCAGCATACTCTGTACCGAGATGATGTCCGGATGAACCTTACCCCATGAAAGCGGCTCTATGGCAGTATCTATCACATCGGCACCGTTCTTGCACACCTCCAGGATGCTGGCCATTGACAGACCGGGACCACTGTGGCCGTGGTACTGAATGATAATCTGGGGATGCTTATCCTTAATCATCTTCACCAGCTTACCCAGCATAGCAGGCTGACCGATGCCGGCCATATCCTTCAGACAGATTTCAGGCGCACCCGCCTCAATCAGCTGATCAGCGATATTGGCATAGTATTCAGCCGTATGAATAGGACTGTTGGTAATACACAGCGTAGCCTGCGGAGTCATACCTGCCTCCAGCGCATATTTGATAGAGGGAATGATATTGCGAACATCGTTCAGACCGCAGAAGATACGGGTGATATCCACACCCTGGGCATGCTTCACCTTATACATCAGGCGGCGTACGTCAGCAGGAACGGGGAACATGCGCAGCGCATTCAGGCCACGGTCCAGCATGTGCGTCTTAATACCCGCCTCATTAAAGGGCTTGGTAAAGGCACGCACCGCCTTGTTGGGATTCTCGCCATACAGCAGGTTCACCTGTTCAAAGGCACCGCCGTTCGTCTCCACACGGGCAAAACAGCCCATCTTAATGATAACCGGCGCAATACGCTCCAGCTGATCCTTACGGGGCTGGAACTTACCGCTTGACTGAAACATGTCTCTATATACGAGGCTGAACTGAATTTTTCTCTTTTCCATTTTACCTTATTTATTTATGTGTCAATTTTTCGGATTGCAAAGTTACACATTTTTCCGCAGATAACGGCACAACCTCGTGTTAATCTCATTTAAATTCAGTCCCCGCAAAGAAAATCAACAGGAAATACAAATAAGCTTATTTATTCCACAGATACTTATTCGTTTCCCTGGCAGCAACACCGCTGAGCAGGAGAACGGAAACCAGGTTAGGGATTGCCATCATGGCATTCATGATATCGGCAAGGTTCCAGATAATATCCAGACTGGCAATACTGCCGAAGAACAGGGCGATAATATAGATGACTCGATATGCATAATACATCCTGTCAGCATGCCTGCTGCCAATGTACTTGACCGCGCACTTGCCGTAATAGCACCATCCCAGGATGGTACTGAAGGCGAAAGTCAGGATACCGAAGGCCAGTAAAGGGGTGCCCACATACGGAATCTTGGCAAAGGCAACCTTAGTCAGCGCGGCACCGTCCGCATAGCTGATATCAGGATGAGCCAGGATACTGCTCACTATCATCAGGCCCGTCATGGCACAGATCACCACAGTGTCCCAGAATGTACCGGTACTGGATACCAGAGCCTGCCTGACGGGATTGTTGGTCTGTGCGGCTGCCGCTATGATAGGAGCGCTACCCATACCGCTCTCATTGGAGAAGAGCCCGCGGGCCAGACCGTAACGGGCCGCCATCATTACCGTGGCACCTAACAGACCGCCTCCTGCCGCAGCCGGATGGAAAGCGGAGACAACAATCAGTTTCAGCGCAGGCCAGACATAACTGCCGTTCAGACAGAGTATATACACGCAGCCCAGAACATACAGGCCAGCCATGAAGGGTACCAGAATGGTGCATACTCGGGCTATGGACCTCACGCCGCCCATCAACACAAGGGCCGTAATGGAACAGATGACAACACCTACTATCCAGGTGGGAATGCCGTAGCTCTGGCTGGCCAGCATGGCAATGGAGTTGGCCTGCACGGTACAACCGATACCGAAGCTGGCCATAATGGTGAAGAAGGCGAAGACCAGTCCCAGCCGCTTCATCCCCAACCCGTTCTCCAGGGCATACATAGGACCACCGTATGTCAGGCCGTCACTGCCGGTTATACGGTACTTCACTGCCAACAAACCCTCTGTGTATTTGGTGGCCATTCCGAAGATACCTGTCAGCCAGCACCAGAACACTGCACCCGGTCCGCCAAAGGCTACTGCCGTAGCCACCCCCACAATATTACCGGTGCCGATAGTTGCTGCCAGAGCAGTGGCCAGCGCCGCAAACTGGGAAACGTCACCCGCCGCCCCCTGGTCCTTCTGCACCGACCAGCGAAGGCCCGTCAGCAGACGGCGCTGCGGAGCACGCAGCCGGACAGTAAGGTAAACATGAGTACCTAACAGCAATATAATCATCGGCCAGCCCCAGAAAACGGAGCTGAGCATGGTGAAGAATTCATTTATTGTATTCATAAGTCAAGGCCTCGAACTTAAAATTAAAATAAAGCCACAAAAATGGCTGCAGCTGATACTGCGTTATTTTTTTACACTGTTATCGTTTTTGTTGCCATAATGTGATGAGGTGTAGCTGCCGTAGTTGCCGTACATGCCATAGGAATGGCTGCTATAGCCGTAGCGGCCATACTTTCCGTAAGAACCGTAGCCATAATAATAACTGTTCTTCCTCTTGGACATATCAACACCGTTAAGTACCAGGCAGGCATTAGGAAGCCTGTTCTCCAGATTCAGGGTGTTTATGATGCCGAAGTTGGCTTTGGGCGTGTAGTCGGCACGGCAGACGTAGCAGCTGACATTGGCATACTTGGCCAGCAGTAAGGTATCCGTTACCAGTCCTACGGGGGCTGTATCCAGGATAATATAGTCATACTCGTCGCTCAGCAGATCAAGCACCGTTTTCACACTCGGCCTGCTTAGCATTTCAGCAGGATTAGGCGGAACAGGACCGGACAGGAGGAGGTCCAGATTAGAATTCACGCCAGAGGGGGTTATCTCATGATGTATGGTTTCTGCCGTTATATGCTCCTCCCTGAGCAGATTGGTAAGTCCCTGCTTCTGGTTAGAGGTACCGAAGAGGTGTCCCAGAGCCGGCTTACGGATATCACATCCCACCAGGACAACCCTCTTGCCCAACATGGCAAATGACACTCCCAGATTGGCGGCAAGGAATGTCTTGCCCTCTCCCGAGATACTGGAGGTAAAGAGAATGGTCTTCTCATTCTGCTTCAGCATAAACTGCACATTGGTACGCAGCGAGCGGAATATCTCATCCATCTGGGTATTCCTGTCAGCCTGTACCACAATGCCGGCGGTGCTCTTCACCTTATCGCTGGCTACCGGCACATCTGCAATGATGGGAACCTGGGACAGTTTGGTAACGTCCTCACGCCCCTCGATGCGGAAGCGCAAGAGTTCCCTGATATACAGGAACACAAAAGGAACCAGCAAGCCTAAGAAGAGAGAGAATGCGAAGATCATGCCCCTTCTGGGACTGACCACTCCGCTGAACATAGGCGAAGCGATAAGTTTACCCTTATCAGCTGTCGCGGCGAGAGATATGCTGTTCTCCTCGCGCTTCTGCAGCAATAACAGGTAAAGCCCTGAGCGGACCTCCTGTTCACGGCCTATCTGCGTCAGCACACGCTCCTGCTCCGGTGTATTGCCTACACGGCCATGATACTTGGCATACTGCCCCTGATAAGAGCTGCGTTGCAGTTCAACGGAATGCTTTGCCTGTGCAAGGGCCTGGCGGATGGAGACAATCTGATCGTCCAGTGTGGCCGTCATGGTCTGCACCTGAGGAGACTGTTCGCTGGCAGCACGCAATAACCGGGCGCGTTCCAGCACCAATCTGTTATAGTCGGAAATCAACTGCGTGGAAGACTGGTCATTAACACCTATATTCACGGGTATCACCTTATAGCGGTTGTCCGGATTATCCACAAACTGACGGAGATATTCAATCAGCTGTAACTGTGTTCTGTTATCTGTCAGACGGGCCGAATACTGGGCAGAGAGCTGCAGAGACTGAGCCGCATCCGCCTCCAGCTGTGTAACGGAATTACGTTTCTTGTAGTTCTCCAGTGAATTCTCGGTCATTCCCAGTTCCGCGTCAATCTTCTCCAGGCGCTTGTTAATGAAATCCTCCGTCTTCATTGCCACCTCATTCTTGTCAATATTCGCCTGATCGTTATAGCAATACACC
>JAEEGF011479585.1_pt1 | contig 12673 bp, 9 predicted proteins | sample 9134171 | NCBI WGS metagenome assembly JAEEGF01 (sample SAMN16246542, study PRJNA631951) | gut metagenome | biome: gut microbiome; feature: rumen; material: AP-attached | host: Bos | place: Iran: Karaj | collected 2018-10 | reverse complement strand
CAGTAGTTGCCTATTGATGTCACTCGTTCTTCCTCCATCCATTTTTGGCGGAAATATTGTTCAAGCACAAAGCCTGTATATTGTTCGTATCCTTTCTCAACCATTTCAAGTAGAAGGTCATTACGTTCCATTTCAACGAGTGCCTGATTTTGCATGATAAAGCGAAACCAGAAACGCAGGAAACAGTCATCCAACTGCCATCGTGAGTTTCTACTGTTTGGCCTACTAAACATGGGCAGTTTACGACTAATATAGCTATAGTCTTTTTCTAAGTTGTCAAGGTAAGCTCCCGTGTTTTTGCCAATAACTCCATCAATCTCACTCTGTGTTGTCATTCCCGATGCTATTAATTGGAGAATACTCAGATAGTTGGTGTAGTCTTTGCCAAATTCAGACATAATGAGTTCCGTACCTTCAGAGAGATATGGTGACCCTGTCTGAGTAACCCATTTTAGCATCTTCGATTTGGTGGTTGCTTTGGCATCCATCAGCCATGCTACATATTTTGCCACTCCTCCAGTCAGTGCATAAAGACAGAGCAAGTCCTCAGATGAGTATTGGGGATTGTGGTCATGAAGGATTTGTTTTAGCACGCTAATGTGAAAAGGCTGCATATTAAGGCGGCAGTCTTGGCGACCATAGAGTGGTTCGTCTTCGTTGTCGAAGATATTGTGCATCATATGATATATACTGCCACATGCCACCATATTAATTTTAGACTTTTCGTGATAGCGATCCCAGAGATCTTGAATATGGCTAGGAATCGCAGGATTCACCTTTAGGAAATTTTGGAATTCATCGAATACTAGTGTAAAATGGTGTTGTGTACCATATCGTAGCAGTTCTTCAAAGAATTGGGCAAAGGTTTCCATACGACCGAATATTTGCAATCCAAGAGAAAGCATAGCAGTCTTCTGAAATTTTCCTATCAAAACACGCTCGTTGTCTTTTGAGACATAGAGGTATAGCAAGTGCTGTCCGTCATTCTCAGCACTCTTAGTCAGTAGGGTGGTTTTTCCGATACGCCTCCGCCCTATAAGAACCGTTAGTCTGCTGTGTTTCGCAGTCTGTTTCCAGTTCGTCTGAAGTATATCCAATTCCTTATTTCTGTCGTAGAATCTCATATCGTAATATCCGTTAATTTAATGTGCATTAAAATAATGTCGGTTGCAAAGATACAAAGAATGTGTGAATTATGCAAGTTTATGTAAATTTTTTCGTTTTATTACGTATAGATTATTTTTCGTAAGGGTTCATTTTTGTGTAGAAGGATAGATAACAGATATCCTCCAGCAAGTGCAAAAATGAGTTGAATGAAGGATGTGATGATTACTGTTAGGAGGGAAGGCATTATCGGTAGTATGAGATTTGAGAAATGTTTGGCAATCAGTATAAATGGTATCTCAATGCTGAAGATGGTCAGGGAATGACGACCAATCTGCACGAGACCCTTGCCGACAAAGGTTCCCTGAAGTAGTCGAGACAGCCAGATTAGTATGATACAACCTGTAAGAGCTGCCAACGTATAAGTCATCATGTTAAATCCATACATTCTGACAGAGATATTAATATCGTGACAGAAAGGTAACAACAAGAGATAGAGTCCCAATGACAAGATGATAATTGTATGTGGTTTCCTATTATTGAAAATATCTGAGTAATATTTTCGAAATAGAGTTCCGCCATACATAATGACAGCCATGAGTGGTGCCGTGTCAAGACTCCATGGTAGTAAAATGGGTAGGAATGTAGCACAAGTTGTTATCACAAGATATGTGGCTATAAGCCAGTATTGGTATTTGGGATAGTAGATGAGGAGATCGTAGAGCAGATAGGCAATGACCATACAGGTAAGGAACCACATGGGATAGTTTCCGACAATCATAAAATGACAGATATCGGATGCTGTGCCGAAAGGATAGAGGCAGTATCTTGAATAAAATATGCCCAATATAGCACGAAGGGAGAAATCATGGAAGTATAAAAGCAAGAGTATACTGAAGAATAGGTAGGGCTTCAGTAACTTTACGGCTTGCTGACGAAAACAAGTGTTCAGGCTGATGGCTTTCTTGGAGGAGGTATAGCCTGAACAGAAAAAGAAGATTGGCACGAAGAATGGCAAGGAATAGTACATCATTTCCCAATGCTCTGTATGGCTGAGTACCACCAGTATGATACCTAGTCCTTTGGCGATATCGATATAGTCCAAATGTTTTTTCATTTACCTTTGATAGTCAAGATGTAATCGCCAAAGAATATAGTCTTTCCACTGATAGTATTTTGTCATCAAAGAACGGTTGCGACAGAGCCAGCGAAGTCTAAGACTGACGAAGTGTTTCGGATAGTCAATGATGGCATTAGGAGTGACCAGAAAATGACTATAATCAGTCACACGATCCTTCATAAATCCCCGATGCTGGAAATGGGCATAGAGTGACTCCTTCTTCTCTAACTGCCCATTGTTGAATCGAAGCATGTATAATTTGTTGTCAATATGCTCGAAAATAATCTGTTTCCATCCTCTGGTCAGACTATTGAAATGATAAGACTGCTTGGGCTTAGACGCATTGTCGAAAGGAAATTCCAGCCAACAGTCATCGGGACGATTGTCACGCCATTTATCTGCAGTTCCTTTGTGACCGTATTCATCAAAAAAAGTCTGTTGGCGGAAAGAAAGTGACTTTCTGTAATCCTGATATCCAGACACTAGTTTCTTATAATAGGAATTAGTATCCTCATCATTATGGTATAATGTTAGATGCCCATAGCCTAGAAAATATTTATATTTAGCTAATATTTCCTCAGTAAAAAAGGCACGAATGTCACCATATACAACGTCAAGGTCACCATATCCCCAAACGTCATAATGAGAAATAAATTTCTGTAATGCCTCTCCATATACAGGTTTGAAATCACATAGGATATACGGGCGGTCAAGTGCTATGGGGAAATCGAGAACGTTCTGTATAAGCTCTCGGAACTCATCAAACTGCATTTTATACACGATAATATTATCAGCAGGTTCTACGTCGGCATCAGTAAAGAACATAAAGTCAACACTTGGATTCTGAAGTGCTGAAGCACGCCACATTTTATATTGTACGGGCAGTGTGCCGAAATAAGGGAATATTATGACGATGGACTTCATAACGGATTTACGGTTTAACGATTCTATTGATAATCTTGATAGCGTAGGTAAGCCATTTACGACTACGTCCATGCTCAATAAGTCGCATGAGTTTGTACATTGTGCTCTTGTCCAGAAGGGAAAGAGTCTCGTAATCTTGAATAGCTCCTGGAGGTAGTATCTCTGCGACAATCTGCTGATGTTCTTGTATGCGTCGTTCGTTATTAGCAATACTAACACCATCAGGCTCTCTTCTGCAGATGATATCGTTTATAAGTTGAATACTGCACTGTTCCACACATATTTTTTCGATGTAGAATTTAACATCAGCAACTAATCTTAGGGATTCGTCATAAAGAGAGTTTTTAAATAACTCTCTTTTGAAAAATGTACTCTGATGAGGAAGAGTGTTATGAACAAATGTTAACATGGAGATTCGGGATGGTAAGATTGTAGCAAATCCCTGTTGAGTGGATTCTTTGAAATGGTAGTCCCTTCCAACAATAATATCTGAAGACAATCCTTTTCCAGACAGAATCTCTAATACGTTTTTATCATAAAAACAGTCACCAGAGTTCATGAAGTTCAGGTAGTCACCATGTGCTTGGACAATACCCTTGTTCATGGCGTTATAGATACCCTTGTCTGGTTCTGATACCCAGTAGACTATATCTTTATCATATTCTTTCAAGACCTCGGCACTACCATCAGTGGAGCCACCATCAATGACGATGTACTCAAAATCACGATAGGTCTGGTGGATCACGCTCTCAATAGTTTTCCGTAGCCCTTCCTTGTTGTTGTAATTGACGGTAATAATTGAATATTTCATAGTTTCTTATTTAGATTCTTTTAATTCTATTAAGACTATCCTTAGCTCCCTTGGCAAAGAGTAGGGTGGTGGTTAGGTCAATTGTTAGGAAAATAAACATGCCAATGGCAGCATATCCTATCCATGACCAGATGGTATGGTAGGGATTAATAGGTATTTGTTTTAATATATAAGTGGCAGAGAAAAAGGCGAAGAAAGAGATGGTATAATTACGTAATACCCCTTTCCAATAGATAGATACAGATTTTTTGAAACCTGATGTGAAGAGGTAATAGGGCTTCCAAAGTATGACAATGGCAAGGAGACTGACAATTTTACCTAATAGGATACCAATAATACCCCATTTTAGTCCACAGATAATCGTAATAGAGACATTGATTATCAACTCTGCCCATGCAGACCAGACATCTGCATAGAGTCCATGGGCATAATTAAAGGAATCAACGGCATTACGCGAATTGGTGATATAGATAAAGATAATAAGAAGTATCAGGATTTTATGGTCCATGATATACTCTGATCCTAGCCAATGCGAAACGAAGGGCTCTAAAAAATTGTATAAAGAGAAACTTAAGATGGCGGCAATCGTGTGCTGAATGGTGGTGAACTCCCAGAAAACGCTAAGCATCCGTTTTTTATCACCTTCAGCAACCAGATTACCCACACTTGCGCCTACGCTGCCTGTAACGGCAGAGAAAAGGGATATGAGCTTAGAGATAATAATCATATAGTTGCCATAATAGGCTACCATTTTCAAGGAAACGAAAAGGAAAATGAAGAGTTCGTCACTTCTGACTAATACAAAGTCCTTGATTTTATGAATGAACACCTGTTTAGTCTTGGTAATAATTTCAGGATATTTCTTGAGTAATGCTTTGCCGTCTTTTTTGTTAACCTTTAACCAGGGATATTCCTTATTGATTTTCCAATTCAAAATAATACAACCAATGATACCGAACAGGAATTCTACAGCTACCCAAATATACAAGTTTTTGTAATAATATGCCAGGAATATCTGAAGGGCGATTTTTACTAGGTTTGCAGACTGGTAGTAGATAGCAACCAAATAGTTTTTTTGATCAGCACTGAGCAGAATCTGTCGGTAATTGATAAAATAGCCAATGAGTGAAGAGCCTAAGAATGAATAGAAAGCAAAATAGATGATGCCAAGTCCTAGATTGGCATGGGCAAAGATAAGTGGGAAGAAGAGGCTAATTACAAAAGCTCCTGCAAAGATAATGGCTCCAATCCAGTTATACAGATATCCTAATAATGATAGGATATCTTGAGTTTCTTGGCGGTTGTTTGACTGGAGAGGTTTGAATAAGAAATATCCAACACTTGCCGATATGCCTAATTCTGTAAGGTTCAGATATCCTAAAATGTTGGTCAAGGTACCAGTCAGTCCAATGAACTCTGCTCCTAAGTTATCTAAGAATATCTTTCTGGAGAAAAAAGCGAAAAAGAGGGACAGGAAGTAAAAGATCAGATTTACTTCCGCATTCAATACACTTTTATGTACACGTCCACTCATAGTCCTTTTTTATCGTGGGTGGTATGGAGGAAGTCTTTGTTCTTAATATCCATCTTCACCAGATTGCCTAACATGAGTCCGACCAGTTTGATAATAGAGAAAATCTTGCTAAATAAAGCCTTGGTACGCATTCTCTTGGGAATGGCTATGAAGATAGAGAGGGAAATCATGAGGAAGAGTCCCCACCATTTGACGCTCCAGGGGAATGAAATGATGGTCATCAATATGGCAAAGAAACAGGTAAGTACCAAGAGTATGGAACGAGGAATCAGTGCCTGCTGCATCGTCTTATCAATATAATGGATATTCCCAGTCTTGATGGCGGTAGGCAAATAGGGGAGCATCATCAAGAGACTTTGGACTTGTCCGGTCATCCAACGCAAGCGCTGGCGTTGGAAATTCTCTGAACTGCTGACTTTCTCGTCATAGACGGGAATATGCTCTTCATATTTGATGAAGATGTGTTCCTTCATCAGTTGGATCTCCATCTCCCGATCCTCGACGGCTGTCTCAAACAAACCGACATGGTTTTTAAACCATTCGTACTCAAAGCACATACCAGAGCCGATGAGGGCGGAAGAGATACCGATGGTGTTATGTGCCTTGCGGAAAAGAGAGTTGTTGATTTCCTCGCTGATGCCATCCAGAACGGCAACATCATTGTCGCTGTTCTTCGCACAACGATGACACTGAATTGCTCGATAGCCTTGTTGACAGGAGGCATTGACTTGTTCTAAAAACTCCGGAAGTACGATGTTGTCAGCATCCAAGATGATGATGTAATCATAGGACTTCTCTGTATGTTCTATGGCGTAGTGCAATGCCTTTGCCTTGCTGCTCTTCTCAAACTGAGGGGTGAACAAAGTGATGGGTAGTTGACGCAACAATGCGTTCGTCTCATCCTGCATGTGATCAGAGATCACCCCAATGTGATAGTATTCTTTAGGATAGGTCTGTTCCAGGCACTGGCGTACGGAATGGACAATAACCGCATCTTCTTTGTAAGCTGGGAAGAGGATAAGGAAGGTGGATGGCTGATGGCTGATGGCTGATGGCTGATGGGTGATGGGTGAGGGACGAGAGGGGAAGAGGGAGACGAGAGCGTAGAAAGCGACATAGATGACAGAAGGTGCCATGAAAAGCCATAGCAACCAGTCTGTTATATGTATTGCGGTCCACATCAGTTAGTGCAAATCTTTCTTTTTCTTTTTTTGTTCCCTAATCTCAATCCAATCTGCTATTTTGGATAGTCCTGGTATGGATTTCATAAAGACAAGGGGTGACTTGAAGAAGGTGGCATTCCAATTCTTATCCACTAAATAATCAGGTGTTGCCATGGCACAGACTAATAGGGTAACAGCGAAGAGCCCCCACCATTTAAAGGCAAGGGTGGTATATATGATTGGCATAACGATACTCATTAAAATGATAACAGCCATTAATACCATACGAGGCATCAACATCCATTGGATAATCTTGTCTGCCCAGCTGTAGTACCGATTGACCAAGGCAACGGGCAGGTATTGGATATTCTTTAATAGCGTCAGATATTGCGCTTTCAACCAACGTCCTCTCTCGCGGTTGAACTCATCAGACTCTCGTGTTTTCTCATTAAACACATAAATCTGGTCAAAATAATCGATATAGATATGCTGGCGCATAAGCAGTGACTCTAGCTCTTTGTCTTCCCAAGCGGATTTGATATTGAAGATGTTGTTCTTAAACCATGTAAAGTCAAATGCGCAACCAGAGCCCATTAAACCAGCAGACAAGCCTACGGCGATGTGTCCACGACGGAAAATAGAGTTGTTGATTTCCTCAAAGATAGCTCCCATACGTGCTGCTGTGGTATCTCGGTTACGGGACAGGATATGAGTTTGAATAGCTTTGGTTCCTGCAGATTCGAATGCCGCATTCAAGTTTTCTAAGAACTCAGGCTCTACCAAGTCTCCTGCATCTAAGACAACGATGATGTCATAAATCTTAAATTGAGGAAGGTTGTTGATGGCAAGTTGTAAATATTTTGCTTTGGTACTTTTCTCAAAATTGGGTGTCAATAAGGTAATAGGCTCTTGTGCAAGTCGCATATTTGTCATCTCATCATTGTGGTCAGAGACGACAGAGATGTCAAATTGACGTTGGGGGTATGTCTGTGCCAACATCGATCGGACTGTCTGGAGAACTCTCTTGTTTTTATAAGCAGGAATTAATATGATAAAACGGTTCTGGTGGTTAGTCTTGGGTAGTGCCCCTTTATGTGACAACATAGAAGTGATAGTAAAAAACAGCATATAGAGTACCGTCAGTACCGCAAATACAAACAGTATCCAGTCAATGGTGTATAGTATATTCCAAAAATCCATAGTTCTATAGTTTCATAAATTGAATGATTCCGTTAAAAGTCGCCTTGGACAGGTCATTACGTCCCTGCCAACAATATTTAAGCATATCCTTTGGTGCCACAATCACCATTAGGTAGAGATAAGACACATATTTGGATATTCCCTTGACATTCCGTTTGGCAAAAAGGAGTCGGTTACGGGTGATATAGAATGTCTTCAAAGGAGATATACGCCCAGTTGTCTGGCTCTCTTTGTGGTAGACGGTACATGCAGGCTCATACCAAATTTCATAACCTGCGCGTCGTATCATAACAGACCAATCGAGTTCCTCATAATAAAGGAAATAGCATACAGGCATCATACCTGCTTGCTCGATGACCTCTCGCTTCACCATCATCGCTGCCCCATGAGCGTATGGGGTAGGGCGGGCTATGTCATATTGTCCATGATCCTCCTCTCCACATCCAATAGGTTTGTTGCGCAAGGTTATATACGACAAAGGCGTATATCCCGTATATTGTATCTGTTGGTTTCCCCAACTGAACCGAATTTTAGGAGATATTATTCCAATCTTTGGGGAACTGTCCAGTCGATCTATCAATGGCTGCAACATCTTCCTTCTTACATCTTCCTTCTTACATCGAAAAAGTGTATCATTATTTAAGAAAAAGAGATATTTGCCATGGGCTGCTTGGATACCAAGGTTATTACCGCCGGCAAAACCTAAATTCTCGTCGCTCCTTATGACCATCACATGAGGAAAACGGTTCTCAATTTCTGATGCTTCGTCTTGAGTAGAGGCATTATCCACCACAATGACCTCTAATGAATCGTCATCAGCAGGTAATGACTCAATCAATTCACAGGTGTCTTGCAGCCCGTTGTAATTGATAGTAATGATGGATAATAACTTTTCAACTTTCAACTTTCAATTATCAACTTAATTACACTCTCGAAGCTTTCTTCTTCTCTAATTTGAGTCGTTCTTTTTCTTTTTGTTTGGCGATTTCTCTTGCTTCATATTCTACCCATTCCTTCTCCATGAATGGTAAAACATAGACAATGGTCAGTCCTCCATAAAATATCAAGCAATTTGGAAATTGCATGAGTACTTGGTTTCCGTATGCACCCAATTGTATCCCAACAAAGGCGCAGCACATTCCTGCCCCAATTCCTCGTAACGAGGGACTGTCTATTTTAAATAAAACTATCCAACAAGCTCCGCCTAACATCAAGAGCATTGTGATAATAAATGTCGTAATACCAATTTTTCCAGTACGGAGCCAGATGAATACATATTCTGAGTCTGGTGGAATATTAGACATTCTGGCATATTTATTATTTGCAGGAACATTGCCATAATTCATTCCTAATCCAATACCCCATGGCGCTTCTTTCATGTATTTACGCATCGTTTGCTGATTAATAGTACGAACATTGGCAGATTTGTCTTTAGGATCAAGAGCAGAACGCATACGACGAATTTGTTGACTACTACCACCAATATTTGTAAAAGCAAGAATAATGTATGAAAATACAAAAAATAATGTCACAGGGACAGCAATCTTAATGGATTTTGAGAGGAAAACATATACCATTATACCTGCACCTAAACAAGCTATAGCCGTGCGCGTACCTGTTTGGAACATTGCCCATACACATATAAATCCGGTTATTAAAAAGAAATAGCGATGTTTCTTAATTTTACTTGTGATTCCGATGATAAAAAATACTATCGCTGCACAAGCAATTCCTTCTCCATAATTTGCGGCATCACTATAAAAAGAAAAATTACGAATCAGTGTACCACCTTGCAAGACGTGCGTCACACTGCTTGCTAACCACGCACTTTCGGCAGCACTATATCCAAAATGTAGTTGTTTCCAAGTGTATGCTGCTGCTAGAATGGATAGTCCTGCCCAGAAAAAAATATATTGGACAAGTCTTTTAGTATTATTAATATAAATGGTGAAGACCAAGAAAACATACATAATCTGAAATGCCATCATACGAGCTCCTTGATACCATGCCCCAATATTGATCCCTAATCCACAGGTGTCATTTAATACCTCCAAAGTACAAAAACCACACCAAATGAAAAGCGCATATAGCATAAGGTTAAATGCTCGATCGAAGTGAGGTGTCTGACGTGCATCCATAATAGCCACAGCTAGTAAGACGATTTCCAATCCTTCGACAACTATTGATATTGGTAGACCATCAGGTAGTAAATGATTTCTGTCAAGACCAAATACGATGTAGTTAAAGACGCATAGTGTCCAGAATACTGCCATAGGAAATTTAAAAGCAACATATCCAAAAACTATAATAAGTGGAGTTGCGCATACTATGGCATAGGTACTGAAGCCTGCCGTAATAAATTGATAGATGGCTAAACCAAACAAGAGAAAGAGCAAAATTGCTCTTCCTCCAGTTTCTTGCGTATATGTCGCAAAGTTCTTTATCATTTATTTGGCATGGTTATTTTCAACGGCAGTCAAACCTAACTGGGACATACGATATACAAAGTTGTTGAACTTAGTATAAGGTGGTAATTGTCCAACGAACTCCTCTACCGCATAACGGCTTGCTTCGGTCAGATACATGAAGAGACTGTTTTTATGCTCCTCATCCAACATCGCCTCTACTTCTTTCAAAGCTTTCTGGTCGACATCCTTCCAAGTGCGGTTGGCACGGGTCACCATCAGGTTGACGGTTGCCATATTCAGAAGGGCTGGGGAGATAGAGTTCTCATCCAGGTTAGGATATTCGATGATGGCAATCTCCTCAGGCAGGATATCTGGACAGAGATCCTTGATGCCATTTGCCATGATAAACTTGCTGTCTTCGGCAAGGAAGTCCTCATCGTATGTCAGACGACGAACCTGTAAACCAATGGAGATCCAGTAGTTCTCTAATTCTTGTGCCAAGAAACTCTTACCATTACCAGAGTCAGTGGATAATAGGTTGAGGACGTTCTGCTGTCCTTCCTTAAACTTAGGTAACAATGCTTTGCTGAGCTGTCGGAGTGACATGTCGGCAATCGTCTTGTTGAAACGGCGATAGCGCAGATTGCTCTCTCTTGGATAACAGCCCATGACGGGTATCTTTGTGATACGCTCGGAACGCATACGGTCACGCAGGGTGCGGTCAAGTAATTCGATGATGAAGAACCATAATGCCGTCAACATGAAGGTCAGCAAGAATGCTCCTAATAATATCATCAGACGGTTGGTGGGCTGTGCATTCAATGGGAACATCGGTGGGTTCAGTACACGCAGGGTCGCAGTAGACATCTGAAGGTTCTTCTGGCGCAGACGAGCTGCATTCAATGCTTTTAGCATTTCCATATAGTTTCCTTCCACGAAACCGATGTGACGTGACTTACGATCCAACGTTGCTCCGATTGGAGAGTAGAACAGGTATTGGCGATCCAGATTCTGTTTCATGATATCGGTCGCAGACATCTCAGCACGTGCTTTCTCCATCAACAGCATCTGTTCCAGCCATTTGTCAATCATGGTGTTTGCCTTGACACCTGTTTCCGTGCTATAAGTTCCTGCCTCAATCTCATGGGTTAAGTCTTTCACACTATTGGTGGTCGCAGTCAACTCACGTTGTGCTTTCTGCATTTCCTCCTGTGCCTCATTGTTCAGGTCGCCGCCTTCTCCTGCCATCAAACGAAGGTTGGAGATACGGGATTGGAGACGAGAGATGTCCTTGATATGATCCGTAAACTGTTTATTGGCACGAATGACACGGGCACGGTCACCCAATTGACGCTCCAAATAGTCCATCAACGCCTTGGAAGTCGTGTAGTCCATCAATTGCTGATTACGGAAATTCTGTTGTTGTGCTTCCAAGATAGATAATTGTCTGGTTTGTTCACCATAGTTGATGATTCGTTTGGAAATATTATAACGAATCAAATCGTCTTCTGCTCCTGTTAAAATTCGATAGAGACGAGCTACCTCACGCTCAAAGAACTTAATGACGTTATTGGTCTCACCAAAGCGAAGTTGTTGGTAATGGCGTGCAAAAACCTCATTCAGAATGTCCAGGGTATTATAAGCAATACCAGCATCATTTGCAGAATAACCAATATCAATAATATCACTATGTTGCAATTGCATGACTTTCAGTCTTCCTGTAATATTATTGATGCCAAAATAAGGATGGTAATTCAGAAGACCGAAAAGATAGTTGTCCTGGGAAGGTTTCTCGTATGCCTTTAAATTGGCATACGTTGCCGACTCACTATTGTGATTAATCAAAGCCTTAACATCAGCGGGAACAGTGGCATTCAACTGACGGAAATGCTCGGCAGAGATGTAGTTGTTGTCCTTGTTGGGGTTGCCATACATCATACAGCGGGCAAACAAGCGCAAAGAGACTTCACGAATCGTGTTCTCCGTCGTGATAATCAGCATCAGGTTTGTGATGTTGGTCTGTGGATTACCACCAGCAATTCCAGAGCCTCCTTCAATGTTATACCCCGTGATCATACCTGTATAAATCGTGGTGTTGGTGTCATAGATACGCTCCATGTGGCGGGTCAAAAACCAAGCGACAACTAATGCAATCAGTGGCAAAATCACCAAATACCAACGAATTTTGTATAAAAACCGAACGATATATCTAAATAAATCCATAGCCTTTTATTTTATCGTTTATTATTTTCTTCTATTGCTTTTCTCGTATGCTCGTGCGGCTTTGGCGGATTTTGCCGCTTCACGTGCTGTAATCCTGTCGGATTTTGCCTTAGCCTCTTTCTCCGCTTTTTCTAACTGCTGGTAACGCTTCTCATCTGCTTTTACTTCTTTGGCAATACGCTTCTC
>JAEEGF011414528.1_pt1 | contig 12673 bp, 8 predicted proteins | sample 9134171 | NCBI WGS metagenome assembly JAEEGF01 (sample SAMN16246542, study PRJNA631951) | gut metagenome | biome: gut microbiome; feature: rumen; material: AP-attached | host: Bos | place: Iran: Karaj | collected 2018-10 | reverse complement strand
AGCAGAAATCTGTGTAAATCTGTGTAATCTGTGTGCCTTCATCCGGACCCGCATCCGTGCTATCCGCGCTGAGTGCGGCGAAGAAACGCACTCAGCCTCCCTTTCGACCCACTGATATCCGTTAAATCCTGGTTATCCGTGATCTACTAATCCATTTTTCGTCCTTTTCGTCTTTTCGTCTTTTTTCGGAATTACTTTTGGGGCCGGATGGATTTTCTGCGCATTTGCGCAATTTTCTGCAGGTATTGGACCTGCACATTTTCCGGCAGAAACAACCAGGCCATTGGGCCGAGGTTGTCTGCCATTTTCACCTTCTTTTGTCAATGTTTTTCGTTGAATCATGCAATGTTCAAGCGTGTAAGATGCTGATATACAAGGCATATAGCGTTTTGCCATAAGCTGAACTAATGAACTTCATGCAGAAAATTCAGTTTGTTCGAAATATCTCGGCAAATGGTTCAAGAACGTAAGTCGCTGAAACACAAGGCTTACTGTGAAATGGCGAAAGCCTCCTGTCTTTGATTTTTCAAACGCATTTGCTGCCCCGACTGTCGCCTTGGTAAGGAAGAATGGAGTTGTAAGTCGCTGATACACAGGGATTGTTCCGTTTTGGAACGAGCCTCGTTTTTCATTTTTTTCAAATTTTTCAAATATCAAATCGTCAAACATCGGTTTGCTCGCGCGCGTAATATTTAATATAAATAATATATAATATTTAATATTTAAAATTTATTGCAATAAAACGCATCCCCCTAAGAATTCCTTGTCCCCCACGAATTGATCGTTTGACGTTTGAAAAATTTGAAAAATTTGATTTTTTCGGCGAAAGTTTGGAGATGTCGAGAAAAAGATGTATCTTTGCGGTCCATTTTAGAAACATACACTATGACAGAAAGCAAGAATAACCCCCGGCAGTGGTTGGTTACGGGGCTACGATATCGTGAAGTGAAGGATTATTACCCGGAATTTCTTTCAGAACTCAAGGAAGGCACCATCCTGCAGGTCTATGCTGCCCATTGCACCAATGGCTTCTTCTCGAACTTGGGTGCATTTATGAGCTGGAGGGGAAAGGTTTGCAATGTGGGAGTCATCTCGAAAGACTGTCGCGACGCAGCTGCCATCTATCTGGACGATGAGGGATTCATGGAAGTGCGCGTGGTGAAGGACACCATCGGCGACAAGGACTTCTGGGTGGAACCCGTCCTGGATGCTCCCTTGCGTCCCGATAACCCGCACAGCAAGCTGCTCCCTTTGCCTTTCGACGAAAACCTGGTTCCTTATCGAACGAACAATCAGCCGGAGCGCTTGTTCGTCACCCGCGAGCTGGAACGTCTGATGCAGACGATTTCCATGCATATCGAAGACGTGAAATGGTCCGAACTGCGGAGCCAGGTCCTGCAGCTGGCCGACCTGCTGCACGATTACCCTCCCTATTGTCTCCATTCGCTTTGTGAGGAAGAGGCGAAGAGGCTTCGCGACATCATCGATCGGCTGAAGGGGCTTATCGAAAGCCTTAGGACCCGGTCGGGCATGGCTGACTGCGTGTTGCGGCTCGAAGAGGAATTTGCAGTCATCGAGGATGTGGAGCGTGAATACAGCAAAGAGGAGGTATGCGCACGCATCTACAGGGAGGAGATGGCCGAACTCGACGCGCATGCCATCCTGTCGGATTACCACAAGCAGCTTCTCATGGACAACAACGGCAGCGAGCCGACCCCGGAGATGCTTTCCTCGAACCTGAGCAAGATCAATGCATGGCTCACGGTCTTCTTGAACGGATGGTATGTCCACTGGATGAAGGATAATAACCTTGTGAAGCTCGCACACACCATCAAGAGCGCACAGCTGACCCGCAAGGAACTGTATGGCTACTATTGCTGCGAGATTATCGCGAGGGCATTGGAGCAGCAGATCCAGGAGCAGAGCCGCGCATCGGGTGTGCCGGTTCTGACAGCTGGGACGATGGATGTCGAATCCTCACTTTCGACAGACGACGCACCGAACAGCCCTTCGGACGAAGAGCTCGATCCCGAGCGGATTATCTTAGGAACCCTCGACAAGCAGGAGGTCCGAGCCGCTGTTCAAGAGGCAGAAGCATTCAACAAGGGTAAGCAGTACCGATATGCCCTCCTGATGAAGGTGATGATGGACCATCGGATTATCACGATCCAGCAGTCGGATCAGGTCGATTTCGCCCGCTCCCTGGTCTGCTGGCTCCCCGACAAGGCATTGGACGCAAGGAAGATGACCTTGTCGATTCGGCAAGGCTTCACGAAGATGATGAAGAACCAGGGTCTGGTGTCGCCGCAGGTCCTGCCCTTCTATTGGCTTTGGAAGAATACAGACAAAGAATGGCAGCTCTGCACACAGATTGGCGAAGTATTTGAGAGGCATGGTTTCCCGAGGCCCAAGGCTGTGGCAGAATGATTCCGCATTTGCATTTGCTCACCTGCAGCAAAACGAGCCACTGATACGCGTTTTCGGTATTTTCTGATATTTGTTGATATTTATCGATATTTGTTCATACGCGACCCGCAAACACTGACGAAAAATGTTTGCGGGCCGCTTTTTTATTGCTATCTTTGCAGTGCCAAACCGGAGATGGGCCCTCTCTTGGGATGGCATTATGTTAAACAATTAAAACTACTTTTGAAAATATGAAATTAGACTATTACAAATCAGGCAAGAGCAGCGGCAAGCGAACCGCCGAACTGGATTACAACGAACTGCTCAAGGTGCTCGAAGAACCCAGGCTGAAGACACTCTGCGATGCCTTTCGCGGAGGAGATGCCGAAGCCAAGAAGAACCTTCCCTGCATTGCCTATATGGGTCGCTCGAAGACCGGACAGCGCAAGGCCGAGCTGATGGAGCCCACAGGACTCGTGATGCTCGACATCGACCACTGCGAGGATCCACGTGCGTGCTTCGAACATATCAAGAACCATCTGGGCGACCTGCAGCTGCTGGCTGCCCACATCACCCCGAGCGGCAAGGGACTGCGCCTCGTGCTGCGCAACCTTCCGGACTGCGAGACCATCCGGGAGAACATCGAGGCCATGGCCAAGCAGATCGAGGTCGGCGACTTCGGAGAGGTGGATACCTGCTGCAAGGATTTGAGCCGCATCTCGTTCCTCGTGCCGAATGACGAATGGCTGCTGCTGAGCGAGGAACTCTTTGCCGATGCAGAGGTCTTCGTGAAGGAGGCAGGCGAGACCATCCTCCCGGAGGAACAGAGCGGCGTGCAGGACAACGAACCCATGCCCATCGAGGACACCCACGACTACGACGGGTACCGCTACAACGGGCATCTCGTGAAGGACATCATCGAGAAGTACTGCCTGAAGTACTGGCCCAAGACGGGACAACCCGAGGTGGGCAAGCGCCACATGTTCTACAACCAGATGGTGGTGGACTTCCGCAACCTCGTCGATAACGACCCGAAGATCCTGCATGCCCTGCTGCCCCGCTTCGGCAACAGTGCCGAGGAGACCTGGAGCCAGTGCCGCTCGATCTGCAGCCGCAACACCAAGACGCGCCATTCGAAGGAGTTCTACTTCTTCCTGAAGGACAACGGATTCTACGACAAACCTACCGTGGAAGTGGAGGATGTGGAGGAAATCGACGACGACCCCTTTGCCGAGACGAAGGAACTCGTCAAGCGGATGCCCAAGCTGCCACCCGTGTTCCGCGAATACGTGAGTGCTGCTCCTGCGGACTTCAAGATCCCGACCGTGTTTGCCCTGCTGCCCGTCATGGGCACGCTGACAAGCTACCTGAGCGCCTACTATTCGGACGGAGAGCTGAATACCACCTCGTTCATATCTGTTATCTATGCACCCCCTTCGAGCGGCAAGTCGTTCGTGAAGCGCATCGTCGATAAGCTGCTGGCCGACATCAAGGCACGCGACATGGTGAGCGCCGCACGCGAGATGATCTTTATGAATGCGGTGAACCGAAAGGGTTCGAACGAGAAGTCGCCCGAGGACCCGAAGGTGACCATGCGCATCATGCCGCCCATCAACTCCCTGCCCGAACTGCTCATCAAGATGCGCAACAACCAGGGCTACCACATGTTCACCTACTGCCCGGAGATGGACACCTGGAACAAGGGCTCGAAGTCGCAGGGTACGGACAAGAACGACATGTTCCGCATCGCATGGGACAACGGCACCTACGGACAGGCCTACAAATCGACGGGCACCTTCAAGGGCGAGGTGAACCTCTACTGGAACGTGCTCATCACGGGAACGCTGAACCAGGTGCACCGCTACTTCAAGGACATCGAGAACGGCCTCATCACCCGCTGCTCGTTCTCGGACCTCGGCGACCAGCGTTTTGCGGACATGCCCATCTTCAAGCGTCTTTCGGAGCGTGACCTGCAGGTCATCGACCGCTTCGTGAAGCGCTGCGACGAGAACACCTACTCCGTGCCCCTCGACTTCGACACCAACCGCCTCTACGACATCAAGGATGCGGACTTCGACCAGGAGGTGCCCTGGAAGTATGAGTTCAAGCCCCGACAGATCTGCGACCTGAGCTGGATCCTGCCCGACATCAGCAAGTGGCTGAAGGCGCAGAACAGGGAGGCCATGGGCGGATTGAACGATGCCTGCGACTCCTTCCGCCGACGCTGTGCCGTGCGCGGCTTCCGACTGGCGCTGCTCTGCTACGCCCTCTATCCCAAGGTGGGCGAGCGCGAGAAGGAGGTCATCCGCAACTTCGTGCTCTGGTTCATGGACTGCGACCTCCACAACATGCTGAAGCTGTGGGGCGCCCAGTACAACCAGATGATGAACGAGGCCGACACTCCGCAGATCTCCCGATACCACAACAACTACTACATTGAGCTGCCCAATGAGTTCACGATGCAGGACCTCGACCAGGTCGTCCAGAAGAACAAGGGCACCTCGCGTCCCTCGATGATCATCTATCTCTGGAAGAAGCTGGGGCTCATCGAAAAGCTCAGCCGGAACCACTATCGGAAGCTGAAGAGGGGGTGAGCGGGCGTGTCAATTAACAATTAACAGTTAACAATTAACAATTGTTGGTTTGACCCGTAGATAAATTCTTTTTTATTTTAGGTGAAAATGGCAGACAACCACGGCCCAATGGCCTGGTTGTTTCTGCCGGAAAATGAGCAGGTTTAATACCTGCAAAAAATCGCACTTCGTGCGTAAAATCCATCCGGCCCCCATAGTAATTCCGAAAAAAGACGAAAAGACGAAAAGGACGAAAAATGTGGGACGAGCAATTATTTTCTGCACGAAGTGCATATTTTCTGAAACCTATTGGAGGTTTCACATTTTCCGGCCAAGTCTCCGCTATTGAAGCGAGAGACGAGGCCATTTTCACAAGAATAAGACCTTTTTTACTGAAAAAGTGGAATAGCAGATCACGGATAACCAAGATTCAACGGATATCAGTGGGTTGAAGGGGAGGCTGAGTGCGTTACTTCGCCGCACTCAGCGCGGATAACACGGATGCTCGTCCGGATTAAGGCACACAGAACTCGCAGAACTCACAGAAAGGGTGGCGTCAAAATAGATATGTCTGTGCGTTCCGTGATTTCAGTGTGAGATATAAGAAGGGCAAGGCGTCCGTGTTTTCCGCCCCAGTGGTCGGCAAAGCAATGACCACTGGTCTCCTTTGGACAAGCCGAAAATCGCATTCGAGAAATCCGTGATCTTATAAACCCATTGTTCCGCGTGTCGAATAATCTCGAAAATCAAATTTTTCAAACGTCAAATCATCAAATTGTCACAAAAAATAATGGATTTTGGCACTATAATACGTATTTTTCGAGGGAAATTTTGGAGAATCGAATAAAAGTTGCTATCTTTGCACCCACTTGCAGTCCTTTATTGGGCTGCTTGGGTTCCACGACTTCACGTTTACCGTACTGGGAATGTGGAGTCACCACCATTTTTGAGACGTCAAAAATGGTTTACAGTAGGCCAATCCGCGAGGACCCGCCTACTTTTTTTTGTCCTTTTATTTGCTGAAGTGGAGGGTGTCGGAAGCGAGGACGGTTCCGTTGGTAACGAGGATGTAGGGCCCGGTGAGAGTCTGCCGGGGCGTGAAGGTGGCAACAGAGCTGGTGGAGCTGTTGCGGCGGATGGTATAGGTGGTGTCGGCCAGGAGGGTGAGCGTATCGACCTGCTCCTCCCAGACGGATTGTACGGAGTCGTAGCGTGCGGCAACGGCGAGGGAGTCGAGGACATTGTTGCTCCATGCCGATGCGACAATCATGTTGGGCTTCTGAAGCACGACGGGAGCCTTGGCATCGAGGAAGGATCCTTCGCGGGCTGTGCCGCGCCACGTGCCTCCGAAGATGAGGATGCTGTCGGCTGAGCAGATGGCGTTGCGGGCAGCGTTGATGTTCCAGGTGCCATCGGTGGCGCGCATCAGGCCTTCGGTGAGGTGGATGCCATCGCCCTGCGTGCTGGTGACATTGACCTTGACGGCATACTGGCATTGGAGCATGGTTGCGGTGATGGACGTGGGCTGGCTATCGACGAAGAGGGCACCCGTGCCGCTGAGCGTGAGCCTGCCGCCCACCTGGATGGCGCCATAGAGGTGGTTGACGGAGTTCTTGGAGAGTACGATGTGGCAATCGTCGTTGCCCGTGCTCTGGAAGACGGGACCCTGCTGGCTGCGCAGCGAAAGGCCTTCGAGGTAGAGGGCATAGGAAGTGCGGCTCTCGATGGTGAGGCTGCCGTCGGAGGTGCCCAGGCTGTCGGTATTGTAGCCATAGACGAAGTAGGCCACGTTCTGCGCCTCGCTCCGGATGGTGACGTGACTCCCGTCGGTGGTGCTGTTTACCTGATCGGCAGCGGGACCCCAGACGCGTGCCTGGGCATTGGCGTATTCGACATAGACCAGGTTGTTGTAGATGCGCACGACAGAATTGGCGGGGGTGAACGATGTGCCCAGCGAATCGGTGTCCCACTCGCTGCAGGAGGCGAGGAGGAACACGGAGAGGAGGAGAAACGCTCCTCGAAGTGGGGTTATTCGGGATTTGGGCATATTTGGTTTCGGGGCGGCTGGGTTTCGGGATTTCGGAATGCCGGAATGCCGGGATAACGAGATACCGGGATATCGGAATATCGGGATATCGGGAAAAAAGGGGACTTTGCTTCCTTATTTCTTGATGGCGCAGGTGCGGCACTGGGTGAGTTCGCCGCGGAAGCGCTTTTCGACGAGGTGCTTGAGGCGGTCCTTGAGGGGTTCGATGCGGATGCCGTCGATGACGTCGCCCATGAAGGCGAACATCAGCAGGAGGCGTGCTTCGGCTTCGGGAATGCCTCGGGTGCGCATATAGAAGAGGGCAGCGGGGTCGAGCTGGCCGGTGGTGGCACCGTGGGAGCACTTGACGTCGTCGGCGTAGATCTCGAGCTCGGGGCGTGCCACGATGTGGCAGCTGGGAGTGAGGATGAGGTTGCGGTCGGTCTGATGGGCATCGGTCTTGTCGGCGCCTTCCTGGACGAGGATGCGTCCGATGAACGAGCCGCAGGCCTCCTCGTCGAGCACATACTTGAAGAGCTCGTCGCTCTGGCACTTGGGTGCGCGGTGGCGGATGTAGGTGACGTTATCGACCTTCTGGTCGCGGTCGGCGATGCAGAGTCCATAGAGGTGGAGGCTGGCATCGTGGCCACAGAGGTCGGTATAGACGCGATTGCGTGTCTGACCTGCTGTGAGGGCATACTGGCCGATGGCGACGTTGCTGCCTTCCTGCTGTTCGACATAGACCGAGCTGAGGCGGCGGCAATATTCGTGATGCTCCTCCAGTTCGTAGAAGTCGAGGCTGGAGTAGGGGCCGGCAAACACTTCGGTGACCTGAAGGCTGAGCAGGGTGCAGGTGCGGAGCTGCGAGGCATGGTCGCAGACGAGGATGCTGGCACGTGCGCTTTCGCCAAGGATGATGAGAATGCGCTGGCTGGCCATGAAGTCCTCGACGGCACGCAGCAGGGAGATGAGCTGGATGGGACGTTCGACCGTGACTCCATCGGGCACATAGAGCACAAAGCCATCCTGGCAGAGCAGGGTGTTGAGGGCAGCTTCGCCAAGGGGACGATGGGCGGTGACGTTGGTCCCCTGGTTGCGTACGTCGTAGGGCGGCTCTTCGTGCATGGCGAGGCGATTGTAGTAGCGTGCGGCGATGTCGGGATAGCGAAGCGCGAACTCGCGGAGCGAACCCGAGAAGACGCCATCGTCGCCCTGCCGGCTGTGGGAGACGAGCTGCTCGTTGACCAGATAGTGCACGCTGGTGGACAGTTCGGGGACGGCGCAGGTGAAGAGGTCGTTGCGGTCGGTGGGAACGGCAAAGCGTGACAGGTTGAGGCTGTAGTCGGCGGCGAGCAGGGCTTCGGGATCGACGTGGGTGTAGTCCTTCGGACGGCTCAGTCCGACGCGCTGCAACACCTCGGCAGCCGCTTCGCGCTGGGCGTTGAGGACGGGTGCCGCGTGCTCGTCGATGAGTGTCCGCTGGGCGTTATAGAGGTCGATATATTGCTGATGGGAGGGCATTCGGGGAGAGATTTTTTTCGGGATTTCGGGATTTCGTAATTCCGTTTTTCAGGGATTTCGGGATACCGGTATTTCGTTATTTCGTTATACCGTTATACCGTTATTTCGTTATATCGGGATAACGATGGTAAAGATTATCCTTCAAATTCCTGTTTGACCCAGTCGAAGCCTTCGGCGAAGATGCGGTCGCCGAGTTCGGGGCCACCGCTCTTGACGATGCGGCCGCGATAGACGATGTGGACGAACTGCGGCTGGACGTATTCGAGGAGCTTCTGGTAGTGGGTGATGACGATGCTGGAGCGCTCGGCACTCTTGAGGCGATTGACGCCTTCGCTGACGATGCGGAGTGCATCGACGTCGAGGCCGGAGTCGGTCTCGTCGAGGATGGAGAGGGTGGGTTCGAGCATGGCCATCTGGAAGATCTCGTTGCGCTTCTTTTCGCCGCCCGAGAACCCTTCGTTGACCGAACGATTGGCGAGCTTGTTGTCGAGCTGGACAACGGCACGCTTTTCGCGCATGAGGCGCAGGAATTCGGTGGCCGTGAGGGCGGGCAGGCCGCGGTATTCGCGCTGGGCATTGACGGCAGTGCGCATGAAGTTGACCATCGAGACACCTGGGATTTCGACGGGATACTGGAACGAGAGGAAGATGCCTTCCCAGGCGCGTTCCTCGGGCTTCATCTCGAGGAGGTTGCGGCCTTTGTAGAGAATCTCGCCCTGGGTGACCTCGTACTGGGGATTGCCGGTGAGGATGGCCGAGAGGGTGGACTTGCCGGCACCGTTGGGGCCCATGACGGCGTGGACCTCGCCGGGGTTGATGGTGAGGTTGATGCCACGGAGTATTTCTTTGCCAGCGGCGCTGGCGTGGAGGTTGCGGATTTCGAGTAGGGACATGGTGGGTATTATTTGGCAGCCATTGATGGCTGCGACAAGGACGAATGCAGCCAAACATGGCTGCAACGGAGACGAAGGGGGCCGAAGGGGCTGCGACAGGGGCGAATGCAGCCAAGGATGGCTGCAACGGAGACGAAGGGGCCGAGGGGCGGCGACAGGGACGAAGGGGACCGAAGGGCCGCGACAGAGGCGAAGGGGCTGGGTTATCCGACGCTGTTTTCGATGGAGAGGCTGAGGAGCTTCTGGGCTTCGACGGCGAATTCCATGGGGAGCTTCTGGACGACCTCCTTGGCGTAGCCACCGACGATGAGGGAGACGGCGTCCTCCTCCTTGATGCCGCGCTGCTGGCAGTAGAAGAGCTGCTCTTCATTGATCTTGGAGGTTGTGGCTTCGTGCTCGACGATGGCAGTGGGGTTCTGAATGTCCATGATGGGGAAGGTGTGGGCACCACAGGTCTTGCTGAGCAAGAGGGAGTCGCACTGGGTGTAGTTGCGCACACCGTCGGCACCAGGCAGAATCTTGACCAGGCCGCGATAGGAGTTCTGGGAATGACCTGCCGAGATACCTTTCGAGATGATGCGCGAGCGGGTGTTGCGCCCGATGTGGATCATCTTGGTGCCGGTGTCGGCCTCCTGGTAGTTGTTGGTGACAGCCACGGAGTAGAATTCGCCCTGGCTATTGTCGCCCTTGAGGACGCAGGAGGGGTATTTCCAGGTGATGGCCGAACCCGTCTCGACCTGTGTCCAGGAGATCTTCGAGAAGTCGCCTGCACAGAGGGCACGCTTGGTGACGAGGTTATAGACGCCACCCTTGCCGAACTTGTCGCCCGGGTACCAGTTCTGGACAGTGGAGTACTTGACTTCGGCGCGTTCGTGGACGTAGATTTCGACGACGGCAGCATGGAGCTGGTTCTCGTCGCGCATGGGGGCCGTGCAGCCCTCGAGGTAGGAGACGTAGGACTCCTCGTCGGCAATGATGAGGGTGCGCTCGAACTGTCCGGTTCCGCTGGAGTTGATGCGGAAATAGGAGGCGAGCTCCATGGGGCAGCGCACACCCTTGGGGATATAGACGAACGAGCCGTCGGAGAAGACGGCTGAGTTGAGGGCCGAATAATAGTTGTCGCGCACGGGCACCACCTTGCCGAGGTACTTGCGTACCAGGTCGGGGTACTCGCGCACGGCTTCGCCAAAGGAGCAGAAGATGATGCCGAGTTCGGCAAGCTTGTCGCGGTAGGTGGTCTTCTGCGAAGCCGAATCGACAATGGCATCGACCGCCATGGTGGAGGACGTCTCGACTGCCGAAAGCTCGGTTCCGGTGGTCTTGCCGAGCAGCATGTCGCGCTCGTGGAGGGGTATGCCAAGCTTGTCGAAGGTCTTGAGGATCTCGGGATCGACGTCGCCGGCAGCTGCCTTCTTGCGGGGTGCGGCATAGAAGGAGATGTTGTCGTAGTCGATGGGATCGACCTTGACGTGTCCCCACTGGGGCACAGGCTGCTGATGCCAGTAGCGATAGGCTTCGAGGCGGAACTGGAGCATCCATTCGGGCTCCTGCTTCTTGGCCGAAATCAGGCGCACCACGTCCTCGTTGAGGCCTTTGGGGATGATGTCTGTTTCGATGTCGGTCGTGAAGCCGTACTTGTATTCGCTCGAGGTGAGGTCCTTGAGTACGTCTTCGGACGATTGTTCCTTATTCATGTCACTTGTTGTTGAGCAGCTCGAGCGTGGGCTTCAGGATATGTTCCGAGGCCCAGGGGGCAGCGATGTCGATCAGATGATGGATGCGGGGGACGAGCGAGCTGGTCTCGAGGTATTGCTGCATCTTGGGGAGATCGATATGGGCGGTGATCACTTCGCAGAGGGAGATGAGGAGCGCCACGATGATGCCGAACTTGATGGCACCCACCACTCCGCCTCCCAGGCGGTTGACCCAGCCGAGCGAGATGGAGTCCATGAAATGGTCGAGCAGGACAGCAAGCCGGTTGAGCAGGAACATGGCCAGGAAGAAGACTACCACCCAGACGACGATGGAGGCGAGTGTCTCGCTCTCGATGAACTGGTTGGCGAAGGGCTTGGTGAAGGGTGATGCCAGATTGGCAATGATGGCAGCCAGCACCAGGCCTGCGATACCGACGGCTTCCTTGAAGAAGCCGCGGTAGAGGCCGATGCAGGCACCAATGCCTATGAAGATTAGAATGATGCGATCGAGGTCGTTGAGAACCATAGGAGGGTGGGATTAGGGCAGCCAAGCTTGGCTGCCACGGAAACACTGGGGTGAACGAGGGGGCAGCCAAGGATGGCTGCCACGGGAACACGGGGGTTAGAGCTTGGCCTTGATTTCGATCTCGGTGTAGGTCTCGATGAGGTCGCCTTCCTGAATGTCGTCGTATCCGCTGATGGAGAGACCGCATTCGAAGTTGGTGCCGACTTCCTTGACGTCGTCCTTGAAGCGCTTGAGGCCAGCGAGTTCGCCGGTGAAGATGACGATGCCGTCGCGGATGACACGGGCCTTGTCGGTGCGATGGATCTTGCCGTCGCGTACGATACAGCCAGCCACAGCGCCGACCTTCGAGATCTTGAAGACGGTCTTGACCTCGGCATTGCCGCAAATCTCCTCCTTGACGATGGGCTTGAGCATGCCTTCCATAGCTTCCTTGACCTCCTCGATGGCGTCGTAGATGATGGAATAGGTGCGGATATCGACACCGTCCTGGTCGGACAGACGCTTGGCAGCGAGCGAAGGACGTACCTGGAAACCGATGATGATGGCCTTGGAGGCTGCGGCGAGGACGACATCGCTCTCGGAGATCTGACCCACGGCCCTGTGGATGACGTTGACCTGGATCTGCTCGGTGGAGAGCTTGATGAGCGAGTCGGTGAGGGCTTCGACAGAACCATCGACATCACCCTTGACGATGAGGTTGAGCTCCTGGAAGTTGCCCACAGCGATACGACGACCGATCTCGTCGAGGGTGAGGCGCGTCTGGGTACGCAGGGCCTGTTCGCGCTGCAGACGATCGCGCTTGGCGGCAATGTCGCGTGCCTCCTGTTCGGAGTCAAGCACACGGAACTGGTCGCCTGCCGAAGGTGCGCCGCTGAGGCCGAGCACCTGTACGGGAGTGGCGGGACCGGCTTCCTGCACCTTGGCACCACGTTCGTTGAAGAGCGCCTTGACACGGCCATAGTGCTTGCCTGCGATGACCACATCGCCCACATGGAGCGTACCATTCTGGACGAGGACGGGGGGGACGTTGCCGC
>JAEEGF010637184.1_pt1 | contig 12674 bp, 8 predicted proteins | sample 9134171 | NCBI WGS metagenome assembly JAEEGF01 (sample SAMN16246542, study PRJNA631951) | gut metagenome | biome: gut microbiome; feature: rumen; material: AP-attached | host: Bos | place: Iran: Karaj | collected 2018-10 | reverse complement strand
CTCGTGAATTGGAACGGACGAGTAATCATTATTATTATGAAGTTAAAAACTAGTACTTGATGAACAGTTTTAAGAAAACATTTGCTTAATGCGATAGAGGATTCTGAAAACTGCGTATGTCCGTTTCAAAATGTATACTTTTTGGAATGGTTATTTTTTAACGTAGAAAATAAGGAAATAAGGAGAATTTAGTTTGGGAAATATAGATCAGAGTAAGATTAGAAATTTTTGTATAATTGCGCATATCGATCACGGTAAGTCTACACTTGCGGATCGTATTATTGAGATGACAGGGCTTCTCACGAGCAGGGAGATGCAGGCGCAGGTTCTTGACAATATGGATCTTGAGAGAGAAAGAGGAATCACTATTAAGGCACAGACTGTCAGAACTGTGTATAAGGCAAAAGACGGAGAAGAATATATTTTCAACCTTATTGATACTCCGGGGCATGTGGATTTCAATTATGAAGTGTCGCGAAGTCTTGCAGCATGTGACGGAGCAGTATTAGTAGTAGATGCAGCTCAGGGTGTAGAGGCTCAGACTCTTGCTAATGTATATCTTGCACTTGATCATGATCTTGAGGTGTTCCCGGTTATTAATAAGATTGATTTACCTAGTGCGGATCCTGACAGAGTTAAGGAAGAAATCGAAGATGTTATAGGCATAGAGGCGGAGGATGCCCCATGTATTTCTGCGAAGACAGGACTTAATATAGAAGAAGTGCTTGAGGCAATTGTACATAAGGTGCCGGCGCCTACCGGTGATAAGAATGCACCACTTCAGGCTCTGATTTTTGACAGTATCTATGATTCATATAAGGGGGTTATTGTATTCTGCAGAGTAAAAGAGGGTACTATTAAGCCTGGAATGAATGTAAAAATGATGGCTACAGGTGCCACTGCAAATGTGGTTGAAGTTGGATATTTTGGTGCGGGACAGTTCATTCCATGTGACGAGTTGTCAGCCGGTATGGTTGGATATATGACGGCAAGTATCAAAAATGTTAAGGATACAAGCGTAGGTGATACTATTACCGGTCTTGATAATCCTTGTGCAGAGCCGTTGCCTGGTTACAAGAAGGTTAACTCAATGGTATATTGTGGAATGTATCCTGCAGATGGTGCAAAGTATCCTGACCTTAGAGATGCCCTTGAAAAGTTACAGCTCAATGATGCAGCTCTCAATTATGAACCTGAGACTTCCATTGCTCTTGGTTTTGGTTTCAGATGTGGATTCCTTGGATTGTTGCATTTGGAAATTATTCAGGAGAGATTGGAGAGAGAGTACAATCTTGATTTGGTTACAACAGCTCCATCGGTTATTTATAAAGTATACAAGACAAACGGAGAAGTAATTGAACTGACAAATCCTACTAACCTTCCGGATCCGTCTGAGATTCTTTATATGGAAGAGCCTGTGGTGAGAGCGGAGATTATGGTTACAACTGAGTTCATCGGAGCAATCATGGAATTGTGCCAGCAGAGACGTGGCGTGTATATCAGTATGGAATACGTTGATAACGGTGCGAGAGCAATGATAAAATATGACCTTCCTCTCAACGAGATTATCTATGACTTCTTTGATGCTTTGAAGTCACGTTCAAGAGGATATGCTTCATTTGATTATGAAATGAAAGGATATGAAAAGGCTGAACTTGTCAAACTTGATATCCTTATCAATAAAGAAGAAGTCGATGCACTTTCTTTCATTGTTCATGCAGATACAGCTTATGAGCGTGGAAAGAAGATGTGTGAGAAGTTGAAGAAAGAAATTCCAAGACAGATGTTTGAAGTTCCTATTCAGGCGGCAATTGGAAATAAGGTTATTGCCAGAGAAACAGTAAAGGCTATGAGAAAAGACGTTCTTGCAAAATGTTATGGCGGTGATATTTCAAGAAAGAAGAAACTTCTTGAAAAACAGAAAGAAGGAAAGAAACGTATGCGTCAGGTTGGTAACGTTGAGATACCTCAGCAGGCGTTTATGTCGGTTCTTAAACTTGATGAGGAGTAGGGAAGATATAAACATAACCTTAGAATAAAATATGACAAATAATACGAAATCTTTAGAAATATATATTCACATTCCATTTTGCAAAAGCAAATGCAAGTACTGTGATTTCCTGTCCGTGCCGACAGATGATGAGACAAAACATGAGTATGTAAATGCATTGATTGCCCAGATAAAGAGCAAGAGCAAAGAATTACATTCTTATAATGTAGATACGCTGTTTATCGGAGGGGGAACCCCTTCGATACTGAAAGCTGATTATATAGAAGAGATTATGACGACGGTAAGGCAGCACTACAATATTTCTGATAATGCTGAAATAACCATTGAATGCAATCCGGGAACCGTGACAAAAGAAAAACTCAGTGCTTATCGCAGATGTGGAATAAACAGAATTAGTTTCGGGCTTCAGAGCACAGATAATAAGGAACTTAAGTTTCTTGGAAGAATTCATACATATGAGGAGTTTTTGCAATCTTACAATATGGCGAGAGAATGCGGATTTGATAATATCAATATTGATCTTATGAGTGCACTTCCTTTTCAGACTGTTGAATCATACAAAGAGTCTGTGCTTAAGGTTGTAAAGTTAGATCCGGAGCATATTTCTGCATACAGTCTTATAATAGAAGAAAGTACTCCTATTAGTGAGTGGATAGAAAATGAAACAAGGGAAGGACATGAGGTTCTTCCAAATGAGGATGATGAGCGTACCATGTATTATCTTACAAAAGAAATACTGGAACAAAACGGATATCATCAATATGAAATATCCAACTTTGCAAAGGAAGGAATGGAGTGCAAACATAACATGGGTTATTGGAAACGAAAAGACTACATTGGTTTTGGGATAGGAGCAGCATCCCTTGTTGATAATAACAGGTTTAGTGTTGTTTCTGAGATGGATAAATATATTGATATTCTAAAGCGTTATAAAGATGAAGAGTTAGAAGAAATATATGAAAACAGAGAAACGCTGACTGTTGAAGAACAGATGGAAGAATTTATGTTTCTAGGCCTTCGAATGATAGAAGGAGTGAGCAGAAATTCATTCAAAAAAGTATTCAATAGGGACTTGGATAAGTTGTACGGTGAAATAATCAACAAATTAGTTTTAGGAAATCTTATGGAGTCTAGTGGTGATACATTAAGATTAACCCCAAGAGGTATAGATATCAGTAACAGGGTGCTCTCAGAATTTCTTCTGTAGTATAATTTTACTACAAGTGCGTTGTCAAAAGATAATGCACTTGTATTTTTTTGGTTGAAAAATAATGATTCTCGCCAATTACAGATATTCATTACAGAAAAAAAAGGGGTTATAATGTAGTAGATTTTGAGTACGGAATAATTTAATATTCATGGCAAAATAAGCATTTCAAGGTAGATTAGGATTTATTTAGGGAGGTAAACAATGAGATTAAATCTATTGAAGGGACTTAGGAAAACAGTTGCCGGTTCGTTAGTGGCAATAATGGTTGCAACAACAGCTATGTCAGGAGGAGTTGTTTTTCCACTTAGCAGCGTTTCAGTAATGGCAGCAGAACAGTGGAGCAGTACAGCTGTTTATACCAAAGGAAACCAGGTTGAGTACAATGGAGCTATATATGAAGCACAGTGGTGGACTCAGAATGAAATACCGGGGAAGGCAGGAGTTTGGTTGTTTATTTCAAATGTTTCAGGCGACAACGGAAATAATGGCGACAACGGAAATAATGGCGACAACGGAAATAATGGCGACAACGGAAATAACGGCGATAATGGAAACAACGGAACTGTAGATGTTGGAACATTGGATCCGAAGGTTGGAACTAATCCTTTCGGAGTTAAGTATCCAAAATCATACTACAACAAGAAAGTTGTAGGATATTTCCCAAATTATGCAATAGGTTCAGACGCTCATGAGCATTTCAACATCGCAGATCTTCAGTGGGATGTTCTTACTCACGTTCAGTACGCATTTGGTGTTGTAAATAAAAACACATGTGAAATTGAATGCGGTGATGTGGCAAACGATATTCAGAACAGATTTGATGATAATACATTCATCCACAAAGGAAAAGCTATCAAGATGGATGAATCTTTAGGATATTACGGACAGTTCAACATTATGCACACATTAAAGAAGATGTATCCAAATGTTACAGTTCTCATCTCAACAGGTGGATGGGGTGCATCAGAGGGGCTCTGGTATGCAACACAGAATGAAGCATCTATGAGAAAGTTCAGTAAGTCAGCAGTTTCATTTATCAGAAGATATGGATTTGATGGTATTGATATTGACTTTGAGTTCCCATCAGAGACACCACTTTCAGGAAATTACACAGACTTTACTGAGTCGATCAGACCTGGTATTGCAAACAGATATGCACAGTTTATTAAGATATTAAGTGAAGATTTATCAAAAGCAGCAAAAGAAGATGGCAAGTACTACTGGCTTACAAGTGCAGTTTCAGCGTCTTCATGGGTACTTGGAGGACAGACTAACTCAGACTTCCTTGATTATCTTGATTTTGTATCAGTAATGTCATACGACTATCATGGTGGTTGGAACAATTATGTGGAGAATCAGGCAAACATTTATCCTGATCCTGCAGATGGCGAAACAGCAAACATGGATGTCAAGACTCTTGGATTTGACTGGTCTTACAAGTTCTACAGAGGTAAAGTACAGTCAGAAAAGATTCTTATGGGTGTACCTTATTATACAAGAGGTTGGGCAAACGTATCAGGAGGAACAAACGGACTTCATGGTTCTTCAGGAAATCCTCTTACAAATGCAACAGACGGCCTTAATTTATGGTGTGACCTTGATGCAAACGGAAACGAAGTTGCAGCAGGTGCAAACCCATTGTGGCATGTAATGAACTTAATGAAGACAAACACCAACTATAAGAAATACTGGGATCCTGTAGGAAAGGTTCCACATATTTACAATTCAAGCAACGGAGCATTCCTTACATTTGAGGATACAGAATCAGTTCAGGAGAGAATTAACTATGTAAAGAATCAGAATCTTGGTGGTGTACTTATCTGGGTAATGCACGGTGATTATGATTACAATTCATCAACAGGAAAATATGAAGTTGGTGATACGCTTACAACAATGTTCTATAACCAGTTCAAGGCAGCGGGAGCATCACAGGTAACAACTGATATTGATTACAAAAATAGTACAATGAACTTTGATGTTGATTTGAGTGCAGGAAAGTATGATCATCCAAACTATACATACTCAATCAAAGTTACAAACAGAAGCGGAAGCGATATTCCGGCTGGATTTACATTCAGCTTCCTTCTTCCAAAATCATCGAACTTTACAAGTTCATGGGGAGGAACATATTCAGTAAGAGATTACAATTATGCTATGAATGAAGTTACACTTACTTCTTCAAGCGGATTGGCAAATAATGGAACAGTAGAGTTCACAGGTATGATGAAGTGCTGTTTCTCAGCATTAAAGAATTTCAAACTTAACGGATATTCACAGGCAAAAGAAGTTCAGGCAGAGATTGCAAGACTTAACAGATCATTTATCACAGATGCAAATGGAACAGATGGTGAGGAGAATCCTACAGAGACACCAACAGAAACTCCGACTGAAGCACCAACAGAGACACCTACAACAGCCGTTAATACAAGTGCAAAACTTAATGTAAACGGATTCCAGATTAGCTCTTATGCAAAGGGATTCAGAACAGTTTATACAGTTGATGATCCAAAGAGCGAGGTTAAGAATGTTGGTATGATTTACGGTGTTGCTTCATATGCATCACAGAGCGATATGGTTGTTGGCTCATCAAATGCATATGTACATGATATTGATGCAACAACAAAGGGTAAATTAGACAAAACATACAGCAGTTCTTCAACAGCTGCAAGTTATGCAATGACAATGGAGCTTTTAAATACAAAATCATTCCTTACATCAACAATGTATGTAAGAGCGTACGCTAAATTAAAGAATGGTTCTGTTATTTACAGTGATATCAAACCTGTAGTAGTAAGAGATATAGCAGAGAAACTCTACAAACAGGGATTAATGCCAAATGAGGCAGGACATTCATATCTCTACAACAGCATCTTAAAAGTATGTGATTCTTCATATGCAGAGATACCGTTTGACTACAGAAAAATGTTGGTAAGACCATAATAGTTAGACCTTAATAATCCAAAAAATATAAATCTAATATCGGTATTCAATGCTGATATAAAAAAGGAAAAAGAGAAAAAAAGCGGGACAGGGATTTATTCCCTGTCTCGTTTGCTGTTGATTTGTGGTAGAATAATAAAAAAGATTTCAGGAGACAAATTACCTATGACAGAACTACAAAAAGAAAAATGTCAAAAGTTAAATGATTATATGAAAAAACTTGGTAGCGTTGCAATTGCTTACTCGGGTGGTGTTGATTCTACATTCCTGTTAAAAGTAGCAAAAGACATTTTGGGCAATGATAATGTTATGGCTATAACAGTAGGCGGCAAGACTATGTCAAAAAGAGAAAAGAATGAGTCGGATGAGTTTTGTAGGGAAGAGGCAATAAAACACATAGTTCTCGATGTAAACGAATTTGATGTAGAGGGATTTTCGGAAAATCCGAAAAACAGATGTTACATATGTAAGAAATATCTATTCGGAAGAATAATAGAGGCTGCTAATGCTAATGATATAGAATATGTTCTTGAGGGAACCAATGTGGATGATATTGGCGACTATCGTCCGGGAATGCAGGCTATAGAGGAACTTGGAGTTTTAAGTCCATTAAAAGCGTGTGGGTTTACTAAGCAGGATATCAGAGATGTGTCAAAAGAACTAAAGCTTTCTACATGGAAAAAACCATCCCTGGCTTGCCTTGCAACAAGAATTCCTTACGGAGAAATAATCACAGAGGAAAAACTGTTAATGATTGATATGGCTGAACAGTTTCTGCTTGATTTGGGCTTCAGTCAGGTTAGGGTGAGAATGCATGATAAGCTTGCAAGAGTGGAAGTTCAACAAGAAGAGATAAGAAGGTTTATGGAAAATGAAGTGAGAATAAAAGTAGTTGAAAAGTTGAAAAAAATCGGATTTACATATGTTGCCGTGGATATGTCAGGATACAGAACCGGAAGCATGAATGAAGGTATGAACAATGACAATCAAACAAATCAATAACAACACTGTTGACAAAGCCTGTTAACAGTGTTATCTTATTCATAGATGTTAGCACTCAAACAACTCGAGTGCTAATAAAAAGAAAGGAGAGATGTTTTGGAACTTAGTGAAAGAAAGATTAAGATTCTTCAGGCTGTTATACGCAATTATTTGGAAACAGGCGAACCGGTAGGTTCCAGAACTATTTCCAAATACACTGATCTCAACTTAAGTTCGGCAACTATCAGAAATGAGATGTCAGATTTGGAGGAGATGGGTTATATTATCCAGCCTCATACATCTGCAGGTAGAATTCCGACTGATAAGGGCTACAGATTATATGTAGACAATATGATGTCAGAAAAGATAGCAGAACTTGATGAGAGAGAAAAAGCTCTTACAGAGCGGGAAGATATCCTTATAGAAAAGGTTGATAAAGTAGAAACTCTGCTAAAGAATATGGCAAAGATGCTTGCGACAGATACTAATTACGCAGCCATGGTAACAACGCCAAAGCACAAGGGCTCAAAAATCAAATTTATTCAGATTTCGGCACTTGGTGAGAATCAGTTGTTATGTGTCGTGGTATCAGAGGGAAACCTTATCAGCAATAAGATAATTGAAGTTGAGGGTATCGATAACGAAGAACTTCTTAAACTGAATATGCTGATTAATACAAATCTTGCAGGCCTTACATTAGAAGAGATTAATCTTGCTCTTATTCAGAAGATGGCAAAGGCAGCAGGGGAGAATGCAACATTAGTTGATGAAGTTATAAACGCAGTTACTGATGCAATCAAGGTTAATGATGATTTGGAAATCTACACATCAGGAGCAACTAATATTTTCAAGTATCCTGAATTGAGCGACACAGAGCGCGCAAGCGGATTCCTTTCTGCGTTTGAAGAAAAAAATTCACTGGCAAATCTTATCAATGAAGAGGATAGCGATACGGGAATTCAGGTTTACATCGGAAACGAGACACCTATTCAGAATATGAAAGATTGCAGTGTTGTCACAGCAACATACGAACTTGATGATGGAATAAAAGGTACGATTGGTGTAATAGGACCAAGGCGTATGGATTACGAGAAAGTTGTGGAGACACTTAGAGTTGTCAAGAAACAATTAGCTGACAGCTTTAGAAAAAAAGATGATTAGAAAGGATTTATCATGAGCAAAGAAAATATGGAAGAAACATTTGATGATGCTGCTGAATTAGAAAAAGAAACATCTGAATGTGAAACAAATGCCGATGAGTGTTCTGAGAAAGAAGTTGCATCAAAAGAAGATGACACAGCAGAAACTTCTGATTCACAGGACGATGCAGCAGATGACAACAGTAAGGAAGAATCAGAAGATAATGCAGAAGATTCATCTGATAAAGAAGAGTCATCAGAAGATGATAAAAAAGATAAGAAAAAACTCTTCGGAAAGAAAAAAGACAAAAAAGATGAGATGCTTGAAGAACTTACAGATAAGCATCAAAGACTTATGGCTGAATTCCAAAACTTCAGAAACAGGACAGAAAAAGAAAAGTCAATGCAGTTTGAACTTGGTGCAAAATCAGTTATAGAGAAACTACTTCCTATTATGGATAATTTCGAGAGAGGACTTGCAGCATTGTCAGAGGAAGATTTGAATTCACCTGTAGGACAGGGAATGTCAATGATTTACAAGCAGTGTGAAACAGCACTTACAGATATGGGTGTTGAAGTGATTCAGACTGAAGGCTGTGAATTTGATCCGGAATTTCACAATGCAGTAATGCATATTGATGATGAAGAACTTGGAGAGAATGTTATAGCTGAAGAGTTTCAGAAAGGTTATACTTACCGAGGCACAGTAGTAAGACACAGTATGGTTAAGGTGGCTAACTAGCAGTGTCAGGTGTGGTAACAATTCAGATACAAAATAAATAAGATAATAATCCATTTATTTGAAGATTGCAGAAATATGTATGCAATCAAAGGAAAAAACATATTAAAGAAATTAGGAGGAAATTAAAATGGGCAAAATCATAGGTATTGATTTGGGAACAACAAACTCATGTGTTGCAGTAATGGAAGGTGGTAAGCCGGTTGTTATTGCAAACGCAGAAGGAATCAGAACTACTCCATCAGTAGTTGCATTTTCAAAGTCTGGTGAGAGACTTGTAGGTGAGACAGCTAAGCGTCAGGCAGTAACAAACGCTGAAAAGACTATCTCATCAATCAAGAGACATATGGGAACAGATTACAAGGTTGCAATCGATGACAAAAACTATACTCCACAGGAGATTTCAGCAATGATTCTTCAGAAGTTAAAAGCTGATGCTGAAGCATATCTTGGAGAAAAGGTAACAGAGGCGGTTATCACAGTTCCTGCTTATTTCAACGATGCACAGAGACAGGCTACAAAAGATGCAGGTAAGATTGCAGGTCTTGATGTTAAGAGAATTATCAACGAGCCAACAGCAGCTGCATTAGCTTACGGTCTTGATAACGAAAACGAGCAAAAGATTATGGTATACGATTTAGGTGGTGGTACATTCGACGTATCTATCATCGAAATTGGTGACGGAGTTATCGAAGTTCTTGCAACAAACGGTGACAACAGACTCGGTGGTGATGACTTCGACCAGAAGGTTGCAGATTACATGATCGCAGAGTTCAAAAATCAGGAAGGTGTTGACCTTTCAGCAGATAAGATGGCTTTACAGAGAATTAAGGAAGCAGCTGAGAAGGCTAAGAAAGAACTTTCAACAGCTACAACTACAAATATCAACCTTCCATTCATCACAGCTACAGCTGAGGGACCAAAGCATTTTGATATGAACCTCACAAGAGCAAAATTTGATGAACTTACAGCTGATTTAGTAGAGAGAACAGCAGTACCTGTTCAGAATGCATTAAAGGATGCAGGAATGACAGCTTCAGAACTTAGCAAAGTATTATTAGTTGGTGGTTCAACACGTATCCCTGCTGTTCAGGATAAGGTTAAACAGCTCACAGGACATGAGCCTTCAAAGACACTTAACCCTGATGAATGTGTAGCAATTGGTGCTTCTATCCAGGGTGGTAAGTTAGCAGGAGATGCCGGTGCAGGCGATATCCTTCTTCTTGATGTTACTCCACTTTCATTATCAATCGAGACAATGGGTGGTGTTGCTACAAGACTTATCGAGAGAAATACAACTATTCCTACAAAGAAGAGCCAGATCTTCTCTACAGCAGCCGATAACCAGACAGCAGTAGATATCAACGTAGTTCAGGGTGAAAGACAGTTCGCAAGAGATAACAAGTCACTCGGACAGTTCAGACTTGATGGTATTCCTCCTGCACAGAGAGGTGTTCCACAGATTGAAGTTACATTTGATATCGATGCAAACGGTATTGTAAATGTATCAGCAAAAGACCTTGGAACAGGTAAGGAACAGCACATCACAATCACATCAGGATCTAACATGTCTGATGATGATATCGAAAAGGCAGTTAAGGAAGCAGCTGAGTTTGAAGCTCAGGATAAGAAACGTAAGGAAGGAATTGATGCAAGAAACGAAGCTGATTCAATTGTATTCCAGACACAGAAAGCTTTAGATGAAGCAGGTGATAAGCTTGATCCAACAGAAAAGGCGGCAGTTGAAGCTGATCTTGCAGCATTAAAGAAATCACTTGACGAGTCAAATGCTGAATCAATGACAGATGCACAGATTGACGAAATCAAGGCCGGAAAAGAAAAATTAATGCAGAGTGCTCAGCAGTTATTTGCAAAGATGTATGAGCAGGCTCAGGGTGCAGCAGGTGCTCAGGGTGCAGGTCCTGACATGAGCGGTTTCCAGGGAGCAGGAGCAGGTCAGACACAGTCAGCACCAAACGATGACAATGTTGTTGATGGCGACTACAAGGAAGTATAATCCATCCGGTTAAAAATATAAATTATTGAAATTGATATATCAGATATTATGCACTTCGTGTATGATGTTAAATATGTATGATATACCATGTGAATAATGCAAATCCCGTGTATGTGAAAACATAGACGGGTTTTGCAGGATATAGATGAGGAATGTAATAATGGCAGATAAAAGAGATTATTATGAGGTGCTTGGCGTTGACAGAAATGCTGATGACGCAACACTTAAAAAAGCATACAGAGCATTAGCAAAAAAATATCACCCTGATGCGCATCCCGGAGATAAGGAAGCTGAGGCAAAATTTAAAGAAGCTTCAGAAGCTTATGCAGTACTTAGCGATGCCGATAAGAGAAGACAGTATGATCAGTTTGGCCATGCAGCCTTTGAAGGTGGAGCAGGAGGTGCCGGAGGATTTGATTTCAGCGGCATGGATTTTGGTGACATATTTGGTGATATATTCGGAGATTTCTTTGGCGGCGGATCAAGAGCCAGAAGAAATCCAAACGGACCGATACCGGGTGCAAATGTCAGAGCAGGTGTGAGAATTACTTTTGATGAGTCAATCAGAGGTTGTGACAAGGAACTTACCTTGAATCTTAAAGATGAGTGTAAGACCTGTAATGGTACAGGTGCAAAGCCTGGAACATCTCCTGTTACATGTACAAAGTGTGGCGGTCGCGGTCAGGTAGTATTTACACAGCAGAGCTTCTTTGGGACAATGCAGAATGTTCAGACATGTCCTGAATGTAACGGAACAGGTAAGATGATTAAAGATAAGTGTGTTGACTGTTACGGTACAGGTTACGTTACAAACAAAAAGACTATATCAGTAACAATTCCTGCAGGTATTGATGACGGACAGAGCATCAGAATACGTGAAAAGGGAGAACCGGGAAAGAACGGCGGCCCAAGAGGTGATTTGCTTGTTGAAATCAGAGTGGCAAGAGATCCAAACTTCGAGAGAGAAGGAACAACACTTTACTCAACATGTTCAATCTCATTTGCACAGGCTGCAATAGGTGGAGATATCAGAGTAAAGACAGTAGATGGTGATGTATTATTCCCAATCAAGCCTGGAACACAGACAGGAACAAGAATCCGCCTTAAAGGAAAAGGAGTTCCAAGTCTTAGAAACAAAGAAATCAGAGGCGACCAGTATACAACATTGGTAGTCAGAGTTCCTGAAAAGTTAAATCATGAGCAGAAGGAAGCATTAAAGGCATTTGATGCACTTTGCGGAAATACATTAAATTCAGAAGACTCAGATTCTGATAAAGGTTCAAAGAAGAAGAAACTCTTTGGAAAATAAACAGATAAAGTAGATTATGTGGATAAACAAGACAGGCTGTCGACTGGAAGCCTGTCTTGTTTTGTAGAAGGGAAAAGTACACATTATGAAACGTACACATAGTCTAATATTCAGTTACACCCAAGGTTTTCTACATTATATATCCCTTTTGGCAAAATTCATTTTTGGGATGTACACTTTTTCAACTTGATTTCATTATGCTTACATCCCTTTTAGAATTATCTTCAAATGGGTTGTCGGCCCTACCTTTTCCTCGGGAAATTCTTTACATCCCTTTTAGAATTATCTTCAAATGGGTTGTCGGCCCTACCTTTTTCCCGGGAAATTT
>JAEEGF010636729.1_pt1 | contig 12676 bp, 15 predicted proteins | sample 9134171 | NCBI WGS metagenome assembly JAEEGF01 (sample SAMN16246542, study PRJNA631951) | gut metagenome | biome: gut microbiome; feature: rumen; material: AP-attached | host: Bos | place: Iran: Karaj | collected 2018-10 | reverse complement strand
TAAGGTCGGGAACCACGTCCCTGTTTCCCGCGCGGTTTTTAATGTATATATGGAACTTGGGGCACAGCCCCGAAAGGATTAATTCGTGGCAAGAACACAGGAGCTGGAAAAGCTGCGCAACATCGGCATAATGGCCCACATAGACGCGGGCAAGACCACCACCACCGAGCGCATACTGTTTTACACGGGGCGCACCCACAGGATGGGAGAGGTGCACGAGGGTCTGGCCACCATGGACTGGATGGAGCAGGAGCAGGAGAGGGGCATAACCATCACCTCCGCCGCTACCACCTGTTTCTGGCGCGGGCATCAGATAAACATAATCGACACTCCCGGCCACGTGGACTTCACCGTGGAAGTGGAGCGCTCCCTGCGCGTGCTGGACGGCGCCGTGGCAGTGTTCTGCGCCAAGGGCGGCGTGGAGCCCCAGAGCGAGACCGTGTGGAGGCAGGCCACCAAGTACGGCGTGCCCCGCCTGGCCTACGTGAACAAGATGGACATCGTGGGCGCCAACTTCTTCCGTGTCGTCAACATGATGAAGGAAAAGCTGGGTTCCAACGCCATTCCGATACAGCTGCCCATCGGCCGCGAAGACAGCTTCAAGGGCATCGTGGACCTGATCGCCATGAAGGCGGAGATCTATACCGACGACCTGGGCACCGTTATGGAAGAGAGCGACATTCCCGCGGACATGCTGGAAGAGGCGCAGCGCTACCATGACGAAATGGTGGAAAAGGTGGCCGAGACCGACGACGCGCTCACCGAGAAGTTCCTGGACGGCGAGGACATCACCCCCGAGGAGCTGAAGACCGCCATAAGGAAAGCCACCATAGCCGGAGAGATCAACCCCGTCCTGTGCGGCACTTCCTACCGCAACAAGGGCGTACAGCCCCTGCTGGACGCGGTGGTGGACTACCTCCCCTCCCCCCTCGACGTGCCCTCCATAAAGGGCGTATTAAAGAGCACGGACGCCGAGGTGGAAAGGCATCCGTCCGACGACGAGCCCTTCTCCGCCCTGGCCTTCAAGGTCATGGTGGACCCCTTCGTGGGCAAACTGGTGTTCTTCCGCGTGTACTCCGGCGTGCTCAAAAGCGGCTCCTACGTGTTCAACGCCACCAAAGGCAAGCGTGAGCGCATAGGGCGCATACTGCGCATGCACGCCAACCACAGGGAAGAGATCGAAGAAGTCGCCACCGGCGACATCGCCGCCGCCGTGGGCTTTAAGGAGACCACCACCGGCGACACCCTCGGCGTGGAGAACAAGCCCATAAGCCTTGAGAGCATGGAGTTCCCGGAGCCCGTGATCAGGGTCGCCATAGAGCCCAAGACCAAAGCGGGCCGCGACAAGATGGCCGACGCGCTCATGCGCCTGGGCATGGAAGACCCCACCTTCAAGACCTACACGGACGAGACCACCGGCCAGACCATCATCGCCGGCATGGGCGAACTGCATCTGGAGATCATCGTGGACCGCCTGCTCAGGGAGTTCCGCGTGGAAGCCACGGTGGGCAAGCCCCAGGTGGCCTACAAGGAGTGCATCACCCGCGCTTCCCGCGCGGAAGGCCGTTTCGTACGGCAGACCGGCGGCCACGGCCAGTACGGCCACTGCGTGATCGAGATCTCTCCCCTGGAGCCCGGCAGCGGCTACCAGTTCGAGGACAAGACCGTGGGCGGCGTGATCCCCAAGGAATTCATCCAGCCCATTTCCGACGGCGTGAAGGAAGCCGCCTTAAGCGGCGCCCTGGGCGGTTACGAAGTGGTGGACTTCAAGTGTACCCTGCTGGACGGCTCCTACCACGAAGTGGACTCCAGCGAGATGGCGTTCCACATCGCCGGTTCTCTGGCGTTCAAGGAAGCGGTCAAAAAAGCCGAGTCCACGCTCATGGAGCCCGTGATGAAGGTGGAGATCGTGGTGCCCGACGATTACCTGGGCGCCGTGGTGGCGGACCTGAACTCCCGCCGCGGGCGTCTTACCGGCACCGACCAGAACGGCGACCTGCATGTGGTGGACGCGCTGGTGCCCTTAAGCGAAATGTTCGGCTACGCCACGGAACTGCGCAGCCGTTCCCAGGGCCGCGGCACCTTCACCATGCAGTTTGCCCAGTACGAGAGCGTTCCCAAGAACGTGGCTTCCAAGATCCTGGGCACCGCCAACTGGTACGCATAAAGACCGACTCAACTGAGCGTCATTGCGAAACCGCTTTTTGCGGCAGCAATCACACATACTGACCAAGCAATTATTTAATCGGAGGATTGATATTCATGGGAAAGGCAAAATTTGAGCGCACTAAGCCGCATGTAAACATCGGCACGATCGGACACGTTGACCACGGCAAGACGACCTTGACTGCTGCGATCACCATCGCGTTGTCCCAGCAGGGCCAGGCGACGGCCATGCGTTACGACGAGATCGACAAGGCGCCCGAAGAGAAGGCGAGAGGCATCACCATCAACACTGCGCACGTTGAGTACGAGACCGACAAGCGTCACTACGCGCACGTTGACTGCCCCGGCCACGCTGACTACGTAAAGAACATGATCACCGGTGCTGCGCAGATGGACGGCGCTATCCTGGTGGTATCCGCTGCGGACGGTCCCATGCCCCAGACCCGTGAGCACATCCTGCTCGCCCGTCAGGTCGGCGTGCCGTACATCGTAGTGTTCATGAACAAGGTAGACCAGGTAGACGACGAAGAGCTGCTTGACCTGGTAGAGATGGAAGTACGCGAGCTGCTGAGCGAGTACGGCTTCCCGGGAGACGACATTCCCGTGATCAAGGGTTCTGCTCTGCAGGCGCTGGAAGCGCTGACTGCGGGCGGCAAGGCGAAGGAACTTGACGAGTGCAAGTGCATCTTCGAGCTGATGGACGCTGTAGACTCCTACATTCCTGATCCGGAGCGCGACACGGACAAGCCCTTCCTTATGCCTGTTGAGGACGTGTTCTCCATCACCGGCCGCGGCACCGTGGCTACTGGCAGAGTTGAGCGCGGCATGGTAAAGATGGGCGACCAGGTTGAGATCGTTGGTCTGACCGACGAGAAGAGGACCACGGTCGTTACCGGCGTCGAGATGTTCAGGAAGCTGCTTGACTTCGCTGAGGCGGGCGACAACATCGGCCTGCTGCTGCGCGGCGTGCAGAGGAACGAGATCGAGCGCGGCCAGGTGCTGGCCAAGCCCGGTTCCATCCATCCCCACACCCACTTCATGGGTCAGGTATACGTACTGACCAAGGAAGAGGGCGGCCGTCACACCCCGTTCTTCAACGGCTACCGTCCCCAGTTCTACTTCAGGACCACCGACGTTACCGGCAACATCAAGCTGCCCGACGGCGTTGAGATGGTCATGCCCGGCGACAACATCGACATGGAGATCACTCTGATCACCCCCATCGCCTGCGAAGAAGGCCTGCGTTTCGCTATCCGCGAAGGCGGCAGGACCGTAGGCTCCGGCGTTGTTACCAAGATCCTCGGCGACTGATCTGAATGATTTGAGAGGAATGAATCAGAGATTCATTCCTCTCATTTTTTTGAGTTTTGCGCCTTTTGCTGAAAACGCTGCGGCATTTTAGGACTTCCCCGGGGAATACATAAGGCAGAGGAAGACCCTCTGCCCCGTTTTTACGGGAGATTAATGCAAAGCGCTTGACTTGTGACCGAGCGTTCGCTATAATATGTGAACGCAAGTTCGCTGTATTGGGGAGGGTAACTGATGCCGGCCGAGATCGATCCGAAGCTCACCACAAGAGCCGCCGCCTGGGAACTGTGGATGAATGCGCCCAACCCGATGGTGACGTTCTTCAAGACCCTGGACGTCACGGGCCTGGTCAGGCTCAGCAGAAAGCGCAAGCTTAAGTTCAATATGCTGATGGACTTCTGCGTGGGCAGGGCGGCCTCATCCATAAAGGAGTTTTATATCCTTCCCGCAGGCGAAAAGCTGATAAAGTATGATACGATAGCGGTAAACACCATAGTGAAAAACGCGGACAGCGAGGTAAGCTCCTGCGACATACTGTTCACGGACGACCTGGACGCCTTTAACCGCGATTACCTTAAATACACCGCTTCAGCCGCCCGGAGCTGTTCGGACCGGGATCTGTCCGCCGAAAGCATGGTCATAGGCACCTCAGCCATTGTGGATACCGAGATAGACGGCGCGGTGGGCATGAACAGCGGGATATTCAACAATCCTTTCCTTATCTGGGGCAGGTACAGGAAAAAGCTGTTCAGGTATTACCTGCCCGTGTCCTTCCAGTTCCATCACACGCAGATGGACGGCGCGCACGCCGGAAGATTTCTCGAAAACCTGCAAACTGAAATAAACTCTCTGAGGAGGCACATATGAAAGAGCTGATAGCGTACTGCGGCCTGAACTGCGAGACCTGCCAGGCCCGTGTCGCGACGGTCAATAACGACGAGGCACTGCGCCGGGAAGTCGCCGCGAAATGGTCCGAATGGAACAAGGTCGAGATCACTCCCGAGATGATAAACTGCGCGGGCTGCCGGGTCGAAGGCGTCAAGACCCCGTACTGCGATTCCCTCTGCCCCATCCGCCGGTGCGCGCTGGGCAGGCAGGCGGAGACCTGCGGACGCTGCCCCGATATGGACAAATGCGATAAACTCGCCGTCATCACGGGCAACAATCCAGAGGCGCTAAAAAACCTGAAAGAATAGGCGATGAAATACGTCTGCACGCTCATCGCCGTGAGCGATATGGAGAACAGCAAGCGTTTTTACCGCGAAACGCTGGGGCTGCAGGTTGTGGAGGATTTCGGCGCGAACGTGACCCTGGAAGGCGGCATCGCTCTGCAGACGCTGGACAGCTGGAAAACGTTCATACATACGGACAATGTGGTGCTGCCCAACAACGCCGGAGAGCTGTATTTTGAGGAGGACGACCTGGACGCTTTCCGCGCGCGGCTGGAGACCCTGGACATCCGCTATGTCCACCGCCTGCTGGAGCACAGCTGGGGGCAGCGGGTCATCCGCTTCTACGACCCGGACGGGCACATTATCGAAGTCGGGGAAAACATGGAAAAAGTCGTGCAGCGCTTTGTGAACAGCGGCCTGTCCGCCGGCCAGACCGCGGAAAGAATGGACGTCCCCCTTGGCTTCGTGCTCTCCGTGCTTGGGGACAAAACGGATGCCTCCGGCAGCCCGCGCTGAACTGTCAGTCCGCCCCGGCCGCCGAAAAAGCATAAACGGATCGGCAGTTTATGAACATTAGTCTTACGGTGTTTTTCGAAGACCCGTTCTGGGTCGGCGTGTTTGAACGGCTGGACGAGGGCGGGCTTTCCGCGTGCAAGGTCACCTTCGGCGCAGAACCTAAGGATTACGAGGTCCGGGACTATGTGCTCAGCCATTATCACGAGCTGGTTTTCAGCCCGGCTGTGGAGGCAGGGGCGCGGCGGGCCGCGGACAGCCCGAAAAGAAGGTTCCGCAACGCCGGAAAGCTGCTGGAACGCAGCGGAGTCGGCACCAGGTCCCAGCAGGCCCTCCAAAGGCAGCGGGAAGAGATGAAAATCGAACGCCGGCAGGTCAGCCGGGAAGAACGGGAAGCGGAAGCCCAACGTCGATTCGAAATGAAGCAGGCGAAGAAAAAGGAGAAAAGGCGCGGACATTGATCGCAAACACGATAACGCTTTTCAGAATGACTGCCGGCGTCGCCCTGCTGTTCTGCCCGGTATTTTCTCCCGTGTTTTACGTGCTGTACATAGCTGCCGGGATCTCCGACATGGCCGACGGGTTCGTGGCGCGGAAGACAAATACCGCCAGTAAATCCGGAGCGAAAATGGATACCGCCGCAGACTTCGTGTTTATTGCCGTATGCCTGATAAGGCTGCTCCCGATACTTAATATCCCGGCATGGCTGTATGTCTGGACGGGTATCATAGCGCTAATAAAGGCAGTAAACATCCTTTCGGGATTTGCCGTGCATAAGAAGCTCGTCACCGTGCATTCGGTCATGAACAAAGTGACAGGCGCCTTGCTGTTTCTGTTTCCGCTGACGGTACCGCTTGTCAAAGGGAACTGGTTTGCGGTCATAGTCTGCGCGGCGGCTACGTTTGCGGCTGTTCAGGAAGGGCACCTTATCAGGTCCTCAAAAGAGATGGAATGAACGATGATCAGTACAGAAAGACTTTTCCTGCGGGAAATGAACGCGGACGACTTTGACGCGCTTTTCAAGGTGCTGGGTGACCCCGACAACATGCGGTATTACCCTTATACCTTCAACGAAGCCCGCGTAAGGGACTGGATCGCGCGTAATATGGCCCGCTACCGTGAGCACGGCTTCGGGCTGTGGGCGGTATGCCTTAAGTCTACGGGTGAATTGATAGGCGACTGCGGGCTGACGCTGCAGAACATAAGCGGGGAAACGCTCCCCGAGATAGGCTACCACATCCGCCGCGACTGCCAGAAAAAAGGCTACGCAAGGGAAGCCGCCAAAGCCGTACGGGACTGGGCGTTCAGGAACACCGGATACCCCGCGCTGTATTCGTACTGCAAGTACACGAATGAAGCCTCCATCCGTACGGCCGAATCCGTCGGCATGCGGATGCTGAGCGAGTATCCCGACAAGGACAACGGCATCACCCACGTTTCAGCGATAAGCAGGGATGAGTGGCTTAACGGACTCACCGACAATATGATCGCCTGGGCGGAAAACATGCTCGGGAGCGCCAAATACACCGGCTGGTGCCTGTATTTTATCGAAGACGCGCTGGAAAAAAGCAACGGCCTGGAGATATTCGGCGGCGACTGCGCCAGGGCATCCTGCGTTCTGTACAGCGACGCGCTCAAAGGCGGAGTCCCCGAAAAAGGCGCCTTCGTGTTCTACGACTGCCTGTGCCCAGGCGAAAACGGGCCTGTCAACTGGGGACACTGCGGGATCTGTATCGGTGACGGACAGGTCATCCACGCCTGGGACAAGGTGCGCACAGACGGTTACCTGGAGATCGAGCAGCTCACCGCGCTGTCCGGCGACCGCCCCGTATACACGGGCTGGGTGCCGCTTGAGCGCGTGCTGAAACAAAAGGGAGAATAAGTGAAATGGACAGGTTCATCGAGTTTATGGGCGCGGCGGCGCCCTGGATCGCCCTGGCGCTGCTGCTTGCGGTGTTTGCCGTAAGGGAAACCGGCCGCAAGAAAACCGAAAAGCAGGAAAACTACGGTTCCGAGGGAATGGCGCTGGGCATGTGCCTGGGCGTAGCCCTTTCCTCCGCGCTGCACGTCAATATCGGCATCGGAATGATCGCCGGCATGGCGCTGGGACTGCTTATCGGCTCGGACACATCAAAAGAATGATTATCCTCATATACGGCAGCACCAACACATTCTTTATTCCGGGACGCAGAGGCGGGCTGCTGGTAGACACCGGCTATGCGGGCACTCTGGGCGCCTTTTACCGGGCAATAAAGCAGAACGGCATACAAGTATCGGATATAAAATGCGTGCTGGCCACCCACTTTCACCCCGACCATATGGGGCTGATCGGGGATCTGACGCGGCAGGGCGTAAAGCTGCTCCTGGTCGACGTGCAGAAGGACTACGTGCATTTTTCGGACGGCATATTCGCGAAAGACCGCCTGCCGTTCACGCCGATAAACGAGGCGGAGGCCGAAGTCGTCTCCTGCGGTGAGAGCCGGGCGTTTTTGGCCCGCATGGGCATTTGCGGCGAGATCATCCCTACCCCCAGCCACAGCGCGGACAGCGTGTCCCTGGCGCTGGACGACGGCGACTGCTTCGTCGGGGATCTTGAGCCCCGGGAATACATACCCGCGTACGGCGAGGCATCCCAACTGTCCGAAGACTGGAAACGCCTGCTCGCTCTGCGTCCCGGGTGCGTGTTCTTCGGCCATGCGCCGGAAAAGCGCATCACATTGTAAACTCTCAGGCAGGAATTGGCACCTGCGAAAAAGGAGAAAACTATGAGTAAAAACACGTCGCGTTTCGAAACGGCCAGGAAGTGGCTGATCTTCTGGACACTGTTCATAGGCATAGGCGCTGTGGCAGGCGGACTTTCCATGATAATCGACCCCAGCGGCAAGGCACTGCACATGGACGGGATGCTGCCGTATTTCAAAGCTCTGCCTTTTGCCGACACTCTGTTTAAGGACTTCCTGTTTTCGGGCTTCGCGCTGCTGACAGTGAACGGCGTCACCAACCTTATCGCGGCGGCGCTGCTGATAAGAAGAAAACCCCTGGGCGTCATACTGGGCGGCGTGTTCGGCGTGACGCTGATGCTGTGGATCTGTATCCAGTTCTACATGTTCCCGCTTAACTTCATGTCCACGGCCTATTTTGTGTTCGGCCTGTGCCAGGCGGTGACCGGCTGGGCGGCGTACAGATATCAGAAGCAGGAAAGCAAAGGCAACTGAGAATGGTTTTTGAGCTTAAAGACACTTCGAAGGCCGCTCACCTGTTTGAGGGCTGGCAGGAAACGCTGATAACTTCCTGCCTGCAAAAGGTGATGGGCAAGGTATACGTCACGGACCTCCAGAAGCCCGTGTCCGCCTTTGCCTTCGTGGGCTGCTTCGGCTTTTTCGCCGGAGAGCCGGACAGGGAACTGGTCAGCTACAAGCCTGCCGGTTTCGTGATACTCACTCCCCGGAACGAGGCTTGGGCGAAGCTGATAGAGGAAGCTTACCCTTCCGCCGAAAAAGTCACCCGTTACGCCATAAAGAAGGACACCCGCTTCGATAAGGCAAAGCTGCGGGAACTGGCAGGCACGCTGCCTGAAGGATATGAACTCAGGAAAATAGACGCAGAAATATACGACAAGTGCCTGGAAGACCCGGTCACATATGACTTCGTGTCCTGCTTCGGCAGCAGGCAAAGGTATCTGGAACTGGGCCGGGGCATGGTGATACTTAAAAACGGCAGGATCGTCTCCGGAGCGTCCTCCTACACCCGCTACAAAGATGGCATAGAGATAGAAGTCGATACGGTGCCCGAAGAGCGCGGCAAGGGCCTGGCCACGGCGGTGTACGCCGCGCTGATACTCGCCTGCCTTGACGAAGGGCTGTACCCCAGCTGGGACGCCCAGAACCTGACCTCCGTACATATGGCTCAAAAGCTGGGCTACGAGTTCGCCCACGAGTACACGGTGTACGAAGTCGCGACGGAGGAAAGGACCCATTAAAAAGCCATGATAAACCAAAGACTGACCGTTTCCGGCATCCCCGCCATACTCTGGGGAGCGCCCTCCGACAAAGTGTTCATCCACGTGCACGGGAAACTCAGCAAGAAAGAATACGCCGAAGCTTTCGCCCAGATCGCCGAGGCGCGCGGCTGGCAGACGCTGTCCTTCGACCTGCCCGGGCACGGGGAGCGTATCGGCCAAGCGGATAAATGCGACGTGTGGACCGGTGTGCGCGATCTGGACCTCATAGCCGACTTCGCTTTTGGCGGCTGGAAACGCGTCTCCCTGTTCGCGTGCAGCCTGGGGGCGTATTTCGCCCTCAACGCCTATCCCGCAAGAAAGCTGGAAAAAGCGCTGTTCCAGTCCCCCATAGTGGACATGAAATGGCTGGTGGAGCACATGATGCTCTGGGCAGGCGTCACTCCGGAACAACTCGAAAGGGAAAAGCGGATAGATACTCCCATCGATACCCTGAACTGGGACTACTACCTGTATATCCTGACCCACCCGACGGACGACTGGCCCTTCCCCACCCGCATACTGTACGCGGGAAAGGACGAACTGCAGCCCGAAGCGTCCGTCCGGGACTTCGCACGGAAGCATAACGCCGTTTTGACGATGGCCCCGGAAAGCCGGCATCCTTTCATGGAGCCCGGCGATAAGGCGGCCGTGGAGGAATGGATAAAAAGCTCGCTTGAATAGACCGAAAAGGCGCGGCCCATCAGGGCCGCGCCGTGTTTTTTATTCTTATCGTTTAGTTCTGTCCCGCTACCCGGGTGCCGCGGTTGGGTTCGGCGCTTTCGGAGAACAGCAGTTTCTGGGTCTCCACGCCCGCGTATCCGTCCGTGCTCAGCCCCATCTGCTGCTGGAACAGCTGTATTGCCAGCTTGGTGTTCGGGCCGTAATCGCCGTCCACCTTGGCGTCCTTGGACAGGTAGCCCAGCTCGATCAGCCGCTTCTGCAGCAGCTGCACCGCGTAACCCTGGGGGCGCTCCTTGCCGCCCAGCAGCACGTAATTCTGGTATACGAAGGGCAGCGGCTCGGGAATCAGCGCGTCCATGGCTTCGCCTTCCAGCGCGGCCACTTCGTTCTTCTCATAGCCCAGCAGGTCGTTCAGCGTGACCAGCTCGTAGCCCTTGCTGACCGCGTAAGGTATGAACTCCTTGAGTTTCGCCACGCTGTCCGCGTTGCAGTTGAATGCGTAGATGTTGCCGCTCTTTAGGCCGCTCTGCAGCTTTTTGAGCGTCTGGGCCTTTTCGTTGCCGTCCACGTTAAAGGAGGCTATGCCCTTGTAGTTGCCCAGCTGCACCAGGTACTGATGCGTGCGCAGGTCGTTTTCCGCCAGACCTTCGTAGATCCTCAAAAAGTGCATGTTGTAATCCACGCCCAGCGCCAGGTTGACCGCCTTCTGGGTCTGGTAGATCTGGAAGGCCAGGTCCGCGTCGGACAGGGAGAACAGCTTGTAATTGTCGTAGGTGAAGTTTTCAAGCTCGAAGTTCAGATCGTTCGCCCGGCGCAGCGCCACGCGGATATCGTCCTTCTCCACCGCCATCTTGCCCGTAACGAACACGGTCAGCTGGGCCTTGGAGGTCTCCGCTATGGTCATGATCTCGTTTAATATATTGGGGTCGTTGGCGTACTGTATGGTTATCGCGATGCGCTTGCCCGTGGTGGGTCCCTTGGTCACTATTGGCAGATACACCTCCGGCTGGGCGGTGGGCCCCGGCGTGGGTTCAGCCGTGGGCTCGGTCACCACGTCCGTGGGCGCGTTCGTGACTATTTCGGTGCCCGGGTCGTTGGGATCGGTCACGTCGTCGGGAGTCTTGCTTCCCCCGGACGAAAGAGCAATTATAAGTATGACCGCGACCACCACGAGCGCCAGCGCCGCCGCGCCGATCATCATCAGCTGCTTGCGCTTTTTCTCTTCCTGCTTGGCCTTGGCCTGCCGCTTGGCTTCCACCCGGGCGATCACCCGGCGCGGATCTTTCGCGTTATCCTTATTGTTTTCCATGAGACGCCTCCGCTATTTATAGCTTCACTCCTAAATGTTATCACATCCGGCGGGAAAAATCAAGAGTTTTTGAAATATTTCGTAATATTTCCGCAATATTTTGTGGTATATTAAACTTTTCGGAACCGCTTTACAAGCCTTATACGGTAAACTATAATTTTCTCATACGGCTGCTGCCGTTCTAAAGCGTAAGGAGGACAAACAAATGAAGCAGTTTTCCCGTTTCCTGGCGCTCGCGCTGGCGCTGTGCCTGTGCCTGGGGCTGATGCCCGTTATGGCGGAGGACGCCCCCATCACCGTGACTGAGATACAGAAATACGGCAACATGGTGCTGTCCATCAGCGGCAGCGACCTGCTCGCTCAGGGCTTCGCCTACGGCGACGGCGTGACCGTGACCGTGAACGGCCAGAGCTACGAAATGGCCCTGGGCAGCAACTTTTCCGACGTCGAGCAGGGCAGCATGATCTTAAGAGTGGTCATCAAGCCCGAAAACAACGAGGATTACGCGCTCATAGCCATCAACATGGGCGACCTGGCCACCTTCGCCGGCGTTGCCACCAAGGAAAAGACCGAAGCCGATCCCGGCTACGTGTGGCACTACAACGAGGGCGTGGAAGTGCCCGTCACCGTGACCGTCGAAATGAAGGAGCCCGGCGCTTACTACGACAGCTGGCTGATGAACCAGCTGGTCAGGAGCGAGAACCGCGAGGATTATTCCCAGCTCACCGACGCCGAGTTCGCCAACTTCCGCGCCGTGACCACCACGGGCGTGGGCGAAAACAAGCTCTACCGCTCCTCTTCCCCCGTCAACCCCGAGATCAACCGCAACAAGCAGGCTGACGCCGCCGCCCGTGAGGCCGGCATAAAGACCTTCATCAACCTGGCGGACAACGACCAGGTGATGCGCGGGTACGAGGGCTTCGACGAGAGCTACTACTCCAACCAGAGCATCATCACCCTGAACCTGAGCGTGGACTTCGCCGCCGAGGACTTTAGAAGCGGCCTCGCCGACGGCGTACGCTTTATCGCCGCCAACGAAGCGCCTTTCCTGGTGCACTGCAACGAGGGCAAGGACAGAGCGGGCTTCGTTACCGCCGTGCTGGAGTGCCTGATGGGCGCTTCCGCCGAGGAAGTCACTGCCGACTACATGGTCACTTTCTACAACTACTACGGCGTTGAGGCGGGCACCGAGCAGTATTACGCCATCGCCAAGGCCAACATCCAGAAGAGCCTGGCAAAAGCCTTTGAGATCGACACCATCGAAGGCGCTGACCTGGCCGAAGAGGCGCGGGAATACCTGCTGGCCATAGGCGTGAGCGAAGAGGATATCGCCGCCGCCAAAGCCAAGCTGGGCGAATAGACCGCAACAGCAAAAAATCCACCCGTAAACCGGGTGGATTTTTTATGCCTGCGTCCGTTTACGCGCGGCTTCCGCCGTGCAGGTTGCGCAGGTGCAGGTACACGGTATTTGGGCTTAGCTTGAGTGCCTCTGCCACCGTCTCCACGCTGCCCTTTATATCGAACACG
>JAEEGF011226558.1_pt1 | contig 12677 bp, 11 predicted proteins | sample 9134171 | NCBI WGS metagenome assembly JAEEGF01 (sample SAMN16246542, study PRJNA631951) | gut metagenome | biome: gut microbiome; feature: rumen; material: AP-attached | host: Bos | place: Iran: Karaj | collected 2018-10 | reverse complement strand
AGAGAGAGGGATGGGCGTCGGCAACGGGCATATAGGCCTTTCATGGGCGATGCTGTTTGTCACGGTCGCAAGCCTGATACTGATAGGATATGAAGTTTACCTCGGTAATCTCCAGGTAGAAGTCATATGGCAGCCTCTGGCAAATATTCTGATGATATATGAATTCCTCAGATTTGCCGGAATTCTGAACCATGAACGTAAAAAAGCTGCAAAACTCGCAGCCAAAGAGGCAGAAAAGGCAGCAAAGGAAGCGGAAGCGGCTGCAAAAGAAGCCGAAAAACAGGAAACCGCACCGGTTCCGGCCTCAGAACAGAAACCCGAAGAAGCTGGGCCCGAGGAATCTTTACCCGAAGAGCCGGCCCCTCTGCCTGAAGCTCCGGAAGAGCCTTCGGAATCCGTTGCAGATGCGGAGAAAAGCACTGCTTCCGGAGAAGCAGAAACTGGAGAGAAAAAATCCCTGTTTCAAAGAATACTTTAACAATACAATTTCTTATCGTATAAGGCGAAAGGCACGATTCTCGGCCTTTCGCCTGTTTGTTACCGAAATTTTACTGTTATTATCAGTTGTTTATGATATAATTATCTTTACCGAGTTATGTAAAGCAGGTTTTATATGAAGTGTGTTGAGGAGCCGATTACCGGCGAATACAAGTACAAAGGTGTCATAGTTGACGTCAGGCTCGATAAAGCCAGGCTCGTCAACGGTAAGGTGGTAAACAGAGAAGTGGTGGAGCATCCCGGCGGAGTAGGCATACTTCCCCTGGATTCGGAAGGCAACTGCTATATGGTCAGACAGTTCCGATATCCGGTTATGAAGGAAATGCTTGAGATCCCAGCAGGCAAGCTGGAAAAGGGTGAAGAACATCTCCGCTGCGCCGTGAGAGAGCTATCTGAGGAGACGGGCTTTGAATCGGACGATCTGATATATCTGGGCAAGTTCTGTACTTCTCCCGGTTTTTCGACTGAAATACTTCACGTTTACCTCGCCATGGGCCTTAGAGCGGGGAACATGCATCCAGATGAAGATGAGTTTCTGAATGTGGAAAAGTACCCTCTCAAAGAGCTTCTCCGGATGTGCATGGACGGGGAGATCGAGGACGCCAAAACCATTGTGGCGGTATTAAAGACAAGCGAATATCTGAAAGAAAACAATATACGGTAGGTATTTGTTGCAAGAGATACCAATCTGTGGTATAATCCCTCTTGTTTTGCGGACTTAAGAGCCTGAAAGGTAACATATGGAAAAATATATAATCAACGGAGGCTTGCCTCTGCACGGCGAGGTCGAGATCAGCGGCGCTAAAAATGCAGCAGTTGCCATTATTCCGGCAGCTTTAATGGTTAACGGCGTTTGCAGGATCGAGAATATGCCTCAGATCAGCGATACTGAGATGCTGCTTACGATCCTTTCTCATCTCGGTTCCAAAATAAGATATATAAACAAGTCCACAGTTGAGATAGACAGCACTTCCGTCAATTTCTCCGACGCTCCTTTCAATCTGATGAGAAAGATCAGAGCCTCGTATTATCTCATAGGCGCGATGCTCGGCAGATTCGGAATAGCCAAGACGACAATGCCCGGCGGCTGCAATTTCGGAGCAAGACCGATAGACCAGCACATAAAGGGCATGGAAGCTCTCGGAGCAAACGTAGAGGTCAGGAACGGATTTGTTTACGCGGAAGCAAATGACGGCAGACTTCACGGAGCGAGGATCTATCTCGATAAAGTCAGTGTCGGCGCCACAATGAATATCATTCTGGCAGCTGTATTGGCTCAGGGCAGAACGATAATAGAAAATGCCGCCAGAGAACCGCATATCGTCGATTTGGCGAACTTCCTGAACTCTATGGGCGCCGATATAAGAGGGGCTGGCACCGATACGGTTAAGGTCAACGGAGTCGAGAGCCTTCACGGCGGTTCATATTCCATAATTCCGGATCAGATAGAGGCCGGGACCTATATGGTAGCAGCTGCAGCCACTTGCGGAGATGTAATGGTCAAAAACGTAATACCCAAACACCTCGAATGCATAACCGCAAAACTTCGCGAAACAGGGACCATCGTTCAGGAGTATGAAGACTGCATCATAGTTAAGGGTACCTCGTTTGTCAGACGCGCGAACATCAAGACACTGCCTTATCCGGGATTTCCTACGGATATGCAGCCTCAGATGGCAGTTTTGCTGACACAGGCAAACGGGACATCTGTGATCACGGAGGGCATTTACGATAACCGTTACAAATATGTTAATGAGCTCAGAAAAATGGGCGCGTGCATAGATGTGGACGGTAGAGTGGCAATAATAGAGGGAGGTACCGCATTGACAGGAGCCCTGGTCGCTGCCTGTGACTTAAGAGCCGGTGCAGCAATGGTCATTGCAGGTCTCTGTGCTATAGGCAGGACTGAGATAGAGGATGTAAAATACATCGAGCGCGGCTATGAAAACTTTGTAGAGAAACTCAGAGCTCTCGGAGCGGATATCACGGCCGTAAACCTTCCCGATATACCTGAAAATCAGGAGAGCATAAATCAGGCCGGTTAATAATGAGCATTAATTGCGGAGCACACATTAGATGAAGTGCTCCGTTGTTTTTTATTTAATTTATGGTATAATAAAATGAATTATTGTACGGGAGAAAAGATATCACTTACATCAGGCTTATCTGCGCCGGGAGGCTCAGGGAAAAATACTATATCGAGGCTTTTGAAGAGTATTCCAAAAGGCTCGGAGCTTTTATAAAGTTTGAATGCGTCGAGATAAGTGAGCAGAAAACGGGAGACACTCCTTCGGCAGGGGAGATAGCGAAAGCGCTCGAAAAGGAGACACGCGATATCCTAAAGCAGATCCCGGAAGGAGCCTTTACGGTTGCGCTGTGCATAGAAGGCAGGAAGCTTTCAAGCGAGAAGCTGGCAGAACAGATAAGCGCTCTCGAGGGATCCGGCAGGTCGAAGATCTGCTTTATAATCGGCTCTTCATTCGGACTTTCGGATACAGTCAAAAACAGAGCAGATCTTAAGCTCAGCATGTCGGATATGACCTTCCCGCACCATCTGGCGAGAGTTATGCTCTCGGAACAGATATACAGGGCATATATGATCAATTCCGGCTCCAGATACCATAAGTAGTCAAAATAGTATTTATTCTATATTATCGCAATAAGATCTATAAGGAGGATTTTTATGGGCACTTTCATGGATGAATACAGGCGCTGGCTTGACAGCCCCGCACTGAGTGAAGCGGAGTGGAAGGAACTCGATTCCATTAGGAACGATCCGAAGGAAATCGAAGACAGATTCTTCGCACCATTGGAATTCGGCACCGCAGGTCTCAGGGGGACAATGAAGGTCGGTCTTCATAACATGAACATCCATATTATCAGGCACGCGACCCAGGCTTTTGCTAACGTGATCTGCCAGGGCGGTGAGGAAGCCAGAAAAGCCGGAATAGTCATTGCCCACGACTGCCGTATTAACGGTCGCAATTTTGCTGAAGAGGCTGCCTGTGTCATGGCCGCCAACGGTATCAGGGTAAGACTCTTTGATGCCCTGAGACCCACACCGGAGCTCAGCTTTGCCGTACTGCACTATCATACCGCGGCAGGCCTTAATATTACAGCCTCCCACAATCCGAAGGAATACAACGGCTATAAGGTGTATTGGTCGGACGGGGCCCAGCTCCCGCCGAAGGAAGCAGCGGAAATAGCTCAGCAGATGCAGGAGATCGATATATTCAACGGATATAAGACCTGCAATCTCGATGAGGCGGTTGCTGACGGGAGAATAGAAATAATCGGGCAGGAGACCGATGAACTCTTCCTGGAAAACGTCCTCGGAGAGACGATCAACGAATCCGCAATCAGAGATGTCGCCGATGATTTCAGAATAGTATATACACCGTTTCACGGATGCGGCTACAAGCTTGTTCCGGAGACATTAAAGCGCAGAGGTCTTAAATATCTGTATCCTTGCGAGGAACAGATGGTGATAGACGGAAACTTCCCGACTGTCGTAAGCCCGAATCCGGAAAATCCTGAGGGCTTCTATCTGGCGGTGGATCTTGCAAAGAAGGTCGGTTCCGATCTTATTATCGGTACAGACCCGGACTCCGACAGAATAGGCGTTCTGGCAAGAAAGGGCGATGAGTTCGTTCCAATAACCGGAAACCAGATGGGCGAGCTCCTGATAGACTATATTATTACCGCAAGAAAAGAAGCGGGATCGATGCCCGAGAATCCGGGAATCGTCTCCAGTATAGTCTCAACTCCTATGTCTGCTGCCATCTGTGAGGCAAACGGTGTTCATTTCGAACAGACCTTTACCGGCTTCAAGTTCATGGCTGAGAGAATTAACGCCTGGAGTAATGCAGGCACCTACAGATATATCTTTGCCTTTGAAGAGAGCTACGGCTATATGGTCGGCGATTTTGTGCGTGATAAGGATGCCGTAACTGCGGCAATGCTTGTAACAGAGATGGCTGCTGTATATCACAAGAAGGGGATGACCCTGCTCGATGCTGTTGAAGCGCTCTACGCGAAGTACGGCAGATATGCCGAGAAGACCATTAACCTGGTCATGCCTGGCGTTGACGGACTTAAGGATATGCAGAGCATAATGAGCAATTTAAGATCTGAACCGCCCAAGTCCATGGCTGGCGTTGATGTAGTAAGAGTCCGCGACTACAAGGACGGAAGCATCTTTGTAACAGGTCTGGGCAAGGTGGCCAAGACCGACATCTCCGGCTCTAATGTTCTGTATTTCGAGCTTGCCGATGGTACTACATTCATAGTCAGACCATCCGGCACCGAGCCCAAGATCAAAGTCTATATAATGGTTCACGGAGCAGACAAGGCCGTCTGCGATGCATTGCTTGAAAAATATGTCGCATACGCTGATACCGTAAAGGAAATGAAGTAATATATATCGATGCCACTACTGTTTGATCTGTTTGTTACATTTGCCAAAGTCGGAGTTTGCACCTTCGGGGGCGGTATCGCCATGCTTCCTATTCTTGAGAGGGAAGTTGTCAACAACAAAGGCTGGGCCACAATGGATGAGCTGATGGACTATTATGCCGTAGGTCAGTGTACCCCCGGCATAATAGCCGTTAATACGGCAACTTTTATCGGAAACAAGCATAAAGGCATTCCCGGCTCGATATGCGCGACTCTCGGAATGATATTTCCGTCTCTCGTCATAATCCTGATCATTGCCTCCGTCCTCTCCAATTTTGCCGATATTCCGGCCGTTCAGAGCGCGTTTGCCGGAATCAGAGTGTGTGTCTGTGTGCTAATATTCAACGCCATCATAAAGCTTTGGAAATCCGTTGTTAAAGACAGGTACTCTCTTGTCTGTGTGCTTGCCGTTTTTCTGCTCGCAACATTTTTGGATATCTCTCCTGTGATATTCGTGCTGCTCAGTGCCGTCTGCGGAATCATAATCAAAACAGCGGAGGTGCGAAGCAAATGATATATCTCCGTCTGTTTCTTGAGTTCTTCAAGACCGGACTGTTCGCCGTGGGGGGCGGGCTTGCTACCATACCGTTTCTTTACGAGATGTCGGCGAAAACCGGCTGGTTTACTTACGAAGAACTTGCTAATATGATTGCTGTGTCAGAATCTACTCCGGGGCCTATGGGTGTTAATATGGCGACCTATGTAGGCTTTGAAACAGCGGGAATCCCGGGCTCGATCTGTGCGACGATAGGTCTTGTAACCCCATCAGTTATAATAATCCTGATCATTGCCAAAGCCCTTCAGGCGTTTCGGAGCAACAGATATGTGGATGCAGCCTTTTACGGTATAAGGCCCTGTTCTCTGGGGCTCATTGCAGCAGCCGGAGCTATCGTTGCGAAAATTGCACTTCTGAATATAGATCTGTTCAAACAGACAGGTCTGTTTACCGACCTTGTAAATATCAGGGCGCTTATCCTCGCTGCCGTGCTTCTGGTTCTTACAAGAGCCGTCAAATTTACCAAAAACCTCCATCCTCTCTGGTTTATTGCCTTCTCGGCGATCATGGGCATTCTGCTCAAATACTGACAAAAGAAAAAACCGGACAGCATGCTGTTCGGCTTTTCCTGACTGTTGTTTATTTGGAAGATCAGTGTTTTCCTTTTGTATTGCTCTTGCCGCCTTTGCTTTTGTGGAGGATCCAGACAACAGCAGCTATTCCGACAAGTGAGATTCCCGTGAGGGCGATCCAGAGACCTATCCTGTTGGTATCAGCAGTAAAAGGGGCATTGATCCTTTCACAGAGCGCTGTTATCTCGATATCGCCTCTGACTCTCGTTCCGAATACGGATATCCTTCCGGAGGATGTGTCATAGCTGTAGTGCTTGGTTTCCAGCTCATCTCCGTCGACCTTGACAGTAATGTTCTTTGGAAGCACATAGCCTGTTCTGGGGATAACATAGGACGTATAAGCTGTGCCGTACTGAGGTCTTGAATCACTGGAGAAGTCCGCGTGGCTTACAAGCACCGAAACGGAATAAACTTTCCCGACCTTATCAGCAGAGACCGTGATCTTGCCGTCAATGTATTTTCCGGGCACGGAAAGCCTTCCGGTCGCCGGGTCGAACCATGTGCCTACGGAAGTGTATTCCTCCTCGAGAACGGAGCCGACTCTGTTTGCAACGCCTGTGGATCCGTTGATTATGTATACTTTGTCGTATACCGTAACGGTTATGGTCCCGTACTCGTTGTGTTTGCTCAGCGGTACAAAGGTGACATCAAAGCGCTTGCCGGCCTGCGGTGACTGCGTGACTGATTCAACGGTGAAGTCGGCAAGCCCTTCGATGTTCAGCCTGACTGTTTTGCCTGCAAAAGATGGAGAAACACTTAACTCATCGGCAATGACATTGCCGGGAATTACCAATTCATGATTTCCTATGTTGTACCAGACTCCAAGACTGTCTGCAACGGTGTTGTCCGCAGGATAAGCATCTCCGGTCTCGGGATCGACCGTATATGAACCTTTTCCGGTCTTTATCTCAAAACCGGTCAGCGTCCCGTAGCATTTGGAGAGATCTGCAGCAAGCCTTACATCTCTTCCTTCGGCAGGTTCTCCGGACAGGAGGTTGAATTTCAGGCCTTTGGAATCCGCAAAACTGTAGGAAATGTTTCCGCCGTCCGCATAACAAACAGCGGAAGAAAGAAATAGCGATGCCAGCAAGCTTATACATATAAGTATTTTAAAAGCTTTTCTGATCATCGTCTTATTACTCCGTAACCGTTAGGTCAAATAGATTATGTTTTAGTAATTATGTTTTGGAAATTATGTTGACTATTATTATGTTAATATATTTATTCTCATTATGCAAAGATTTTTTTGTGCAAATTGCCTAAAACAAATAATAAAATATCAAAAAAGTAAAACGAAATTTAACGGCTGATTACGAATCCGGAAAAACAAGTTACAAATTTATGCATTTGGAGTTTTGCAATGATCGAAAGAATAATTGAAGCGGAGAGACTCGAAGATCTGATCAGCGTATTCGGCTCATTTGACAGGAATCTTCACATCATAGAATCCGAACTGAATGTCAAGGTCCTTGACAGGGAAAACTGCATTCACATCAGCGGGGAGGCCGATGCGGTCATGCTCGCGGAAAAGACCATAAACGGGCTGCTTACCCTGGCCTCCAAAGGGGAGAGTATCGACGATTCCAACGTAAGATATGTGATGCAGCTGGTCAATGAGGGCAAAGAGAGGAAGATCGATGAACTCACCGGCGACGTGATCTGCATTACGGCAAACGGAAAGCCCGTGAAGCCTAAAACTCTCGGCCAGAAAAACTATTGCGACGCGATTTCCGAAAACACGATCACACTCGGAATAGGCCCCGCGGGAACAGGCAAGACTTATCTCGCAGTGGCTGCCGCAGTCGCGGCGTTCAGGGCAGAGAAGGTCAACAGGATCATCCTAACCAGGCCTGCTGTTGAAGCAGGCGAGAGACTCGGGTTTCTGCCCGGTGATCTGCAGAGCAAGGTGGACCCGTACCTGAGGCCTCTATATGACGCTCTCTTTGAGATGTTCGGCCCCGATACATATCAGAAATACCTTGAGAAGGGCAATATCGAGGTGGCCCCGCTCGCCTATATGAGAGGGCGGACTCTGGACGACAGCTTCATAATCCTCGACGAGGCCCAGAACACCTCCGGAGAACAGATGAAGATGTTCCTGACCAGGATCGGGTTCGGATCAAAAGTGGTCATCACCGGCGATATTACCCAGATAGACCTGCCAGCGGACAAGAGCTCCGGACTCAAGACCGCAATGAAGGTGCTCGAGGATATAGACGATATAGCCATCTGCCAGCTGACAGGCGCCGATGTGGTGAGGCACCGCCTGGTGCAGAAGATCATCGAGGCCTATGAGGACTATGAGACAAAGCACCCGCTGACCAACGCAAAACCTGCTCCGAAAAGTTACAAAAGGAAGTAAAGCGGTATATGAGAAATGAAATATATGTCAGTCGCGAGGTAAAAGGGCTCGGATTCAGAAACGCGGCTGCGTTGATAAAAAAAGCCGTAAACAGAGCACTGGATGCTGAGAACATCGATGCGCCATGTATAGTCAGCGTCCTTCTGACTGACGATGAGGGCATCAGGGAAATGAACAGGCAGTTCAGGGATACCGACAGGTCAACGGACGTGCTCTCTTTCCCGCTCAACGAGCTTCAGCCCGGAGACTTCGATGCGGATATCTGTGAGAAGGATCCCGGGACGGGGAGCGTTATGCTCGGGGATATCTTGATCAATATCCCGCAGTGCGCCGTTCAGGGGGAGGAATTCGGGCACGGCTTTGACAGGGAGCTTACATATCTTACCGTTCATTCCGTCCTGCACCTTCTCGGTTATGACCACACAGATGAGGGCGAGATGAAAAAACAGATGAGAAGAAGAGAAAAAGAGATAATGGGGGACGACTGAGATGACGAAAACTGTTATGGCTGCAGTATGCGGGAGGCCGAATGTAGGCAAATCCACGCTTACAAACCTTCTTACAGGCGAGAAGATAGCAATAGTCTCGGACAAGCCCCAGACGACGAGAAACCGTATAGAGGCCATATTCCAGAGAGGTGAGACACAGTTCATCCTGCTGGATACTCCCGGCTTTCACAAGCCTAAGACCAGACTCGGGGACTACATGGTCAAGGTAGTAAACGAAACTCTCACTGATGTGGACCTCGCGCTCATGGTCGTTGAGCCGGCGGCGAAGATCGGAAAGCAGGAAGAGGAGCTCCTCGCGCGTCTCAAGTCCGCCGGGACTCCGGTGATACTCGCGATCAACAAGATAGATACGGTCGAAGACAAGAGAAATCTGCTGGAAGTCATCGCGGTCTACTCGGAGGCCTTCGAATTCGAGTCGATAATCCCTGTCTCCGCTAAGACCGGGGACGGAACCGGGGAACTGGTCGATGAAATGGAAAAGTACGCGACGGAGGGCCCCTGGCTCTTCACCGACGATATGATCACCGACCAGCCCGAGCGCCAGATCTGCGCAGAATACATAAGAGAAAAGCTGCTTATGTGCCTCGACAAGGAGATACCCCACGGCACGGCAGTCGAGATAACGAAATTTTCCGAAAGAGACAACGGAATAACTGATATCGAGGCGACGATATACTGTGAAAAGGAGAGCCACAAGAGAATAATAATCGGAAAAGGCGGCTCAATGCTCAGAAAAGTCGGAGAGCTCGCGCGCAGGGATATCGAGGAGCTCACCGGAATGAAAGTGAACCTTCAGACCTGGGTCAAGGTCAGGGAGAACTGGAGGGACTCCGCTGCTTCTCTCAGAAACTTCGGTTACAGAGAGAATTAAATGCACAAGACGGTAAAAGCGCTGATCCTGAGAGAGGTCAGATACAAAGAGGCGGACAGGATCCTGAACGTGCTCTCCGAGGAGGGGAAGCTCATACTGAAGGCCCCCGGAGCCCTGAAAAAAAACAGCAAAACGGCGGCCGGAACTCAGGCGCTGGTGTATTCCGAGCTCACCCTGTACGAGTCTCTCGGCAAATGGAATGTGAAGGAAGCGGTTTCCCTGGAGGATTTCAAAGGCCTTCGCGAGGATATAACGGCACTTTCTCTCGGAAGCTATTTTGCCGAAGCACTCGAGGTCTTTTCTCAGGAGGACATCCCCGACAGCGGGCTTTTGAGGCTCGGACTCAATTCGCTGTACGCGCTATCAAACGGACTGTATTCCCAGGAGCATATCAAGGCAGCTTTTGAGATGAGATGCATGTGCCTGAACGGTTATATGCCGGATATAGGCAAATGCGTGTATTGCGGGAAGGAGGAGCCCGAGTCGCCGTTTTTCAGCTACGAAAACGGAAAGATCTGCTGTCGCAGATGCAGGGACGCCGCTTTCGGTCTTTACGCGGACGCCTGCAGCGATTCCTTAGCTGCTCTGAGATACATCTGCGGCGCTCCGGACAAAAACTTCCTCAAATTCAGCATAAGCGAAGAGGCACAGGCCCGCCTTTCGAATATCTGCGAGCGCTGGTTCCTCTATAATACGGATAAGAATTTCCCCACACTGGAATACTGGAAAAAGATAAAGATCTGATATTATGAATTTTTTTGAAAAATCACTTATAACGCTCGAGCTTCCGGCAGTATTGAAGATGCTCGCTTCATGCTGCGTATGCGAGACCGCGAAGGAGAACGCGCTTCTGCTTTCGCCTTATACCGAGAAGTCCCAGGTCATCTCCGCCCAGCAGGAGACGGACGCCGCGAAGCAGCTGAGCGTACTGAGAGGAAGCCCCGCCTTTCTCTCCATAAAGGATATAAGGCCCTCCCTCTCAAGGGCGGATCTCGGAGGAACGCTCAACAACCGTGAGCTGCTTGAGATCGCGAGAGTCCTTCAGAGCGCGGCTGCCGTAAAGGGATACATCGCGGAGGCCTCCGATGCGAAGACATGCATAGATCACCTTTTTTCTGCTCTGAGATCCAACAAATTTCTGGAAAACAAGATCTCCTCATCGCTTATAGGCGATGACGAGGTGGCGGACAGCGCGTCTTCCGAGCTTTCGAACATCAGAAGACAGATGAGGATAACCTCCTCCAGAATAAGGGATACTCTTCAGAAGATAGTGTCCTCCCCGACTTACCAGAAGGTCCTTCAGGAACCCATCATCACCACGAGAAGCGACAGATACGTCGTTCCCGTCAGAGCCGAGTTCAAGGGGGCGATCCCGGGTCTGGTTCACGATATCTCCTCCTCGGGAGCGACCCTTTTCATTGAGCCGATGTCGGTCCTCAACGCCAATAACGAGCTGAGGGAGCTTGCCGCCCGCGAGAAGGCGGAGATAGAGCGTATTCTGGCAGAGCTTTCTGCGGACTGCGCGGAACATAAGGACGATATCGAATCGGACTACGTGCTTCTGGTTAGGCTTGACCTCATATTCGCCAAGGCGAAGCTCTCCTATCAGATCGACTGCGTCTCACCCCTTATTTCCGAAAAGGAGATAGTCCTCAAACGCGCGAGACACCCGCTCCTTTCAAAGGATACCGTCGTCCCGATCGATCTGGAGCTCGGGAAGGATTTCGATACTCTGGTGATAACAGGCCCGAACACGGGAGGAAAGACCGTAACACTGAAAACGCTCGGTCTGCTTGCCGCCATGGCCCAGTGCGGGCTCCACATTCCCGCTTCAGACGGGAGCTGCCTTCCGGTCTTCACGCATATTCTCGCGGATATCGGAGATGAGCAGAGCATAGAGCAGAGCCTCTCCACCTTCTCGGCGCACATGAGGAATATAGTGAATATCCTCTCCGAGTGCGATGAGGATTCCCTGCTCCTGTTTGACGAGCTCGGTGCCGGAACGGATCCGACAGAGGGCGCCGCTCTGGCGACCGCCATAATCCAGAAAGCGAGAGATCTGGGGGCGACTGTCGCGGCTACTACCCACTACGCCGAACTCAAGGTCTTTGCAATGAACGAGAAGGGCGTTCAGAACGCCTCCTGCGAGTTCGATGTCGAGACGCTCCAGCCCACATACAGACTTTTAATAGGTATTCCCGGCAAGTCCAACGCCTTTGCCATCTCGAGAAAGCTCGGGCTCGATGAAGACATAATCGAGTCTGCCAGAGCATATATCAACAGTGAAAACTCGGGACTTGAAAGCTCGATCGAGGCTCTCGACTCCCTCAGAGTAGGGCTCGAGAAGAAAAATGAGGAAGCTGAGCAGCTGCTCGCAAACGCGCGGGAGGACAGGGAAGCCGCTGAAAAATACAAAGCAGAGTATGAGCAGAGGTTCGGGAAGGCCGAAAGAGCGGCAAAACGCGAGGCGGAGCGGATAATCTCCGACGCAAGGCAGACAGCAGAGTCGGTATTTGCAGAGCTCGACGATATGAAGCGCAGGATAAACGAGGAGGAGAATATCCAGGCCGTAAACAAGGCGAGAAGCGAGCTTCTGGCCTCTCTCAACAGAAAAGAAGAATCCTACGCCGAGGTTCCCGCGTACAGAGAAGCAAGAAGATCCTCACGGCCTGTCGCCGTGGGCGATGTGGTCGAAGTGACGACTCTTGGCCTTAAAGGAGAGGTCAGTGAGATATCTCCGACCAGAGAGCTGACCGTCGTTTCGGGCGCGATGACTTTCAAGGCAAAGGAGGAGGACTGCTTCCTGCTCGAGGATGTATCCGCCAAAAACAGAAAGGCTAAGCTCTCGACAGGC
>JAEEGF011262000.1_pt1 | contig 12678 bp, 14 predicted proteins | sample 9134171 | NCBI WGS metagenome assembly JAEEGF01 (sample SAMN16246542, study PRJNA631951) | gut metagenome | biome: gut microbiome; feature: rumen; material: AP-attached | host: Bos | place: Iran: Karaj | collected 2018-10 | reverse complement strand
GCTCGTCACATCCTGGGGCTGGAGCAGGTTCCAAGGGTTCGGCTGTTCGCCGATTAAAGTGGCACGCGAGCTGGGTTCAGAACGTCGTGAGACAGTTCGGTCTCTATCTGTTGTGGGCGTAAGAAGTCTGCGGAGGTCTGACCTTAGTACGAGAGGACCGGGTCGGACGAACCTCTGGTCAACCGGTTGTGGCGCCAGCTGCACCGCCGGGTATCCACGTTCGGTCAGGATAAGCGCTGAAAGCATCTAAGCGCGAAGCCGTCTCCAAGATGAGACTTCGCTATAGGGTCGTTGTAGACTACGACGTTGATAGGCGGGAGGTGTAAAGCCAGCGATGGCAAAGCCGACCCGTACTAATAGCCCGATATCTTTCCGAGAGGAGAATCAAAGCCGAGGATGTAATCTCTCAAGTGATATAATGCGGTGGTTAAAGCGATGAGGATCCACCTCTTCCCATCCCGAACAGAGCCGTTAAGCTCATCCGCGCCGATGGTACTGACCCACCAGTTGGGAGAGTAGGTCGCCGCCGTTATTCGGAAGTCCCTGACAGGATAGAACCTGTCGGGGACTTCTTCTTTTTTGTCCAGGGCGTGTGGTGCTCCCCTCAGACTCCCCGGGTCGCTTCGCTCCGAATGGCGTCATTGACCGTCGGGCGTCATTTCGGGTACCTGATTGTCGCCCGAAGCCTCAGGATCGCCCTGACGGAAGCAAAACTACCCCCGAAACGCTGCCTGCAGCTTGCCCAAGTGCATCTCAGAAGCAATAATACCACCGAAACGCGGCCTTGTTGTCAAAATGGGCAGACTGGCGCACGGGAAACAGTCATCAGGACCTGTTCAGGACCGTTGGCCGTGCCCGGGCATCCGAAAACGGGCTGTGACGCACAATAGAGCTGAATGCAGGTGCCAACGGAGTATATCTCCGTGCAGCTGTTTGGCAGGGATGCTTTATTCGCCGGCTTCCTTCTCCGGGAACTTGTTGAGATAGTGGTGGTTAAGCCGCTCGAGGCGGATTGCGCGGGACTCCAGGTAACGGAGCTTGACGTGGGCTGCGACTCCCTCGGGATATGCTGCGCACAAGGTGTCAAGCCACCCACTGAGATCGATTTTTTCCTCTATGGCTTTCCTTGCCGTCAGCCAGTCCATAGTCGTGTCTATGACGATCATGGCATCCGAGGCTCCTTCGTCCAGTTTCTTTTCTACAAGGTCGTCAAGCGAATCTCTGAGCAGGATCTCCTTATCCTGCATGACTTTCAGTGAATCCAGCAAGGCACTGCTCTCCGATAGCGCTGTCCTGAGGCTGTCAGCGGTTTCCTGGGCGTCCAGGAGCTTCAGGTGGAGCTTGACGGCATATCCGCAAGGCGCCAGGATCATAGCCAGTATCAGCATGCTGCGGATAGCGCGCCACAACCTTTTGAAGAACCCCGGCCTCTTGGCTGGATCTCCAGCTGTCCTTTCAGTTACGTTATCAGACATAAATAGAAATAAACTATATTTGCGGACGAATCCTTATAATCACTATGAAGAAATTTTTGTTGAAACTCCTTATGGGGAGCTCGCTCACTGCTTCGGTATTCCTTTTCCAGGCCTGCTACGGCTGTCCTCCGGAGATAATCGAAATGCCTCGGAACCAGACACAGGCAGTTTTGGCTGAAGTAGAGGAGGAAACTGCCGAAACCTTGGAAACGCAGGAAACGGATGAGGAACCTGCAACCTTGGAACAGGACTAGTCCAACGTTTCTTTGATGTTGTACTTGTTCCTGTCTTGGGAATTCCTCGATATCATCTCGCAGATGAATCCGGCGAGGAAGAGGACTACTCCAAGCATGACTGCAACCAGGGCAAGGTAGAACAGAGGCTGGTCGGTGACGGCCCTGTAGTGCAGGCCGTGAGCCTGATGTACGACCTTCGCCACGATTATCCAGATGGTCATCACGAATCCGACCAGGAACATAAGCAGTCCGGAGAATCCGAAGAAATGCATCGGCTTCTTGCCGAAAGTGCTGAGGAACCAGAGCGAAAGCAGGTCGAGGAAACCGTTCACGAACCGCTCCAGACCGAACTTGCTCTTTCCGTATTTCCGTTTCTGGTGGTGCACCGGCTTCTCGGTGATCTTGCCGAATCCCGCATTCTTCGCCAGGTAAGGAATATACCTGTGCATCTCACCATATACCTCGATATTCTTTACGACTTCATTCCTGTAGGCCTTGAGACCGCAGTTCATGTCGTGGAGCTTGATGCCGGTGATCTTCCGGGCTGTGGCATTGTACAGTTTCGAAGGAAGGTTCTTGGTCACCTTGTTGTCCTGCCTGTGCTGTTTCCAGCCGGAAACGACGTCATAACCGTCCTCGACCACCATCCTGAACATCTCCGGGATCTCTTCGGGAGAATCCTGGAGGTCTGCGTCCATGGTTACCACAACCTTACCGCAAGCCTTCGCAAAACCGTGGTAAAGGGCAGCCGACTTGCCGTAATTGCGACGGAAGGATATTCCCTTGATACGGGGGTCGCCTTCGGCGAGTTCGCATATCCTGGCCCAGGAGCCATCCGTGCTGCCGTCGTCTACGAATATGACTTCATAGTCATAGCCTTCACGGTTCATTACGCTTCTGATCCATGTCAGGAGCTCGCCCAGGGATTCTTCCTCGTTAAGGAGGGGAATGATGATAGAAAGGTCTTTTGAATATTCCATTAGCTATTGATTGTCAGGGGAATCTTGGATGTCGGCGAAGGGATCGTACGGAGCTATGCTCTTGGAGAACAGGCTCGAATAGAGCCATCCCCAGAGGAAGCAGTATCCGACCGTGACCACGCCGATGTAAACGGGCAGCTTCGGAAGCATCTTCTCCAGGGCTGCTTCGGAATTCGAATCCATCATCGATGCATAGGTTTCACGGTAGGTGTTCATTATCTCGCTGATGGAATCGGGTTTGATGACCAGCAGGCTGACAAGTGAATATGCCGCTACGATGAGGGAGGAGAACAACGCCAGTTTCAGGCCGTAACGCTTGAGGGAAAAGCAGTCCACCCCTTCGAAGCTGTCGTGGAACCGTTTCATTAGGTAACGGAAGGTCCAGGCGCAGAGCACCATCTTGAATGCCCATGCGAAGAAGCTGAGCACTCCACCTCCGACACCGGGAACCCTGCCGCTGAGACCCCTGACCAGATCGACTGCGATGGTCACCACAGCCATGATCAGACCGGCCAGTGCAGCGCTGTTCCAGGAAGCACTTGAAGAATAGTCTTTAGTCATTGTTTTCTATAAGCATGCAATATGCAAAAATAGCAAAATTATTGTTATCTTTGCGTTCTGGCTAATAATATGATATATGATTAACATCACTTTTCCTGACGGAAGCGTCAGGGCCTACGAGAAAGGCGTAACAGGTTACGAGATTGCCAAGGGAATCAGCCCCAGGCTTGCTGAAGAAGTCCTAGCAGTAGCTGTCAAACCGGCCGGCGACACGACCATCGGCAAGGGGCAGACTTTCGACCTGAACCGTCCGATCGAGGAAGACTGCTCCATAATGCTCCTCAAATGGGAAGACGACGAGGCCAAGAGGGTTTTCTGGCACTCTTCCTCCCACCTTATGGCGGAGGCGCTCGAAGACCTTTTCCCCGGAGTCAAGTTCGGAATCGGACCTGCTATCGAGAACGGATTCTACTATGACGTGGACCTCGGTGGCAACCAGATTACCGATGCCGACTTCCCGAAGATCGAGAAGAGGATGCTCGAGCTTGCCCGCGAAAAGCAGGACTACACCCGGATCGACGTATCCAAGGCCGAGGCCATGAAGCATTTTGAGGAGAAGGGAGACCAGTACAAGTGCGAGCTCATCAGCGAACTCGAGGATGGTACCATTACATATTATACCAACGGTCATTTCACCGACCTCTGCCGCGGACCTCATCTCCGCAACACCGAGGTGATCAAGGCCGTCAAACTCACTGCCATCGCCGGAGCTTACTGGCGTGGCGACGAGACCCGCGGACAGCTCACAAGGATCTACGGCATCACATTCCCCAAGAAGTCGATGCTCGACGAGTACCTGGTGGTCCTTGAAGAGGCCAAGAAGAGGGATCACCGCAAGCTGGGCAAGGAGATGGAGCTCTTCACCTTCTCACCCCGTGTCGGCATGGGCCTTCCTCTCTGGCTTCCCAGAGGTTCCGTGATGAGGTTCGAACTTGAAAAGTTCCTCCGCAGGAAGCAGAATGAATACGGTTACCTTCCCGTCGTGACTCCGCATATCGGAGGAAAGGACCTTTACGTGACTTCAGGCCACTACGCCAAGTACGGAAAGGACTCCTTCCAGCCTATCCATACTCCCCAGGAAGGTGAGGAATACATGCTCAAGCCGATGAACTGCCCTCACCACTGCGAGATATTCCGTTCTTCCCCCAAGTCCTACAAGGACCTGCCTTTCAGGCTTGCCGAGTTCGGTACCGTGTACCGTTACGAGCAGAGCGGTGAGCTTCACGGACTTACCAGGGTCCGCTCCTTCACCCAGGATGACGCCCACATGTTCGTGACCCCCGACCAGCTCAAGGAAGAATTCGAGAAGGTCATCGACCTGATCCTTTACGTGTTCAAAATCTTCAAGTTCGACAAGTACACCGCCCAGGTGTCCTTGCGCGACCCCAACAACAAGACCAAGTACATCGGAAGCGACGAGAACTGGGAGAAGGCCGAGAACGCCATCATCGAGGCAGCAGCAGAGAAGGGTCTCAAGACCGTTGTCGAATATGGCGAGGCCGCTTTCTACGGTCCCAAGCTCGACTTCATGGTAAAGGATGCGATCGGAAGGAAATGGCAGCTCGGAACCATCCAGGTCGATTACAACCTGCCGGAAAGGTTCCAGCTTGAATATACCGCCCCCGACGGCAGCAAGCAGCGCCCCGTCATGATCCACAGGGCCCCCTTCGGGTCCATCGAGAGATTCACCGCGGTGCTTCTCGAGCACACCGGCGGACACCTGCCTCTCTGGCTCAGTCCGGATCAGGTTAAAGTACTGCCAATCAGTGAGAAATATTCAGATTTTGCAAAAAAAGTTTGCAGTTTGCTGAATAATTCCGATATTCGCACCTCCGTAGATGACAGAAACGAAACGCTCGGCAAGAGGATACGCGAGATTTCGTTGCTGCGTGTACCTGTGCTGGCTATCGTAGGAGAGAAGGAAGTTGCTGACGGTACGGTTTCTGTCAGAAGGGAGGGTGCCGATGCCGGTACCATGAAACTGGAAGATTTTGTAGCATGGCTCAAGGCTGAAATGGCCGCCGAGCTTGCATAAACTTGGATATAATGCCTTACAAGAAACATTACGGAGGTTCAAAACCCGCTTTCAAGCCTGCCGGAGCCAAACCCGCTCCGGGGGCCCGTGGCCAACGCACATTTGTCCGTCAGAAAGCGGATGATGAACTGAACATAAATGAGGAGATCATTGCTCCTCAGGTCCGTCTTGTCGGCGACAACATCGCCGAACCAGGCATCTATCCTATTTCCCAGGCCCTCAAGATGGCCGACGAGATGGAATTGGATCTCGTGGAAATCAGTGCCAAAGCCGATCCGCCCGTGTGCAAGATACTCGATTACCAGAAGTACCTGTACCAGCAGCGCAAGAAGGCCAAGGAGATGAAGCAGAACGCTTCAAAGGTCACGATCAAGGAGATCCGTTTCGGTCCCAACACTGACGAGCACGACTTCCAGTTTAAGCTCAAGCACGCCCGCGAGTTCCTCGAGGAGGGCTCCAAGGTGAAGGCGACCATCTTCTTCCGCGGCCGTTCCATCATGTTCGCCGACCAGGGAGAGAAACAGCTTCTCAGGTTTGCGGTCGAGCTGGAAGAGTTCGGAAGGGCCGAGAACATGCCGTCCCTCGAAGGGAAGAGGATGACGATGATGATCGCTCCTGTAAAGAAGAAATAAAAAAATCCGCTGTGCAGCGGTAAAAATATTAACAGTTTAATTATTAAAACAATGGCAAAGCTTAAGACCGTCTCCGGTGCCAAAAAGCGTTTCACGCTTACCGGAACAGGAAAAATCAAGAGGAAGCATGCTTATCACAGCCACATCCTCACCAAGAAGACCAAGAAGCGCAAGAGAAATCTTGACCACTTCGCAATCGTCGAGAAGGACGACCTGCAGAGGGTAAGGGAAATGTTGGTCCTCTAGTCATTTAATGTTTAACTTGGAACGCAGCCGCTAAAGTATCGCATCAATACGCGGTCGCTGCCTCCAGAAAAAGATCAAATTATGCCAAGATCAGTCAATTCAGTAGCCTCCAGGGCTCGCCGCAAGAAGATTCTCAAGAGAACCCGCGGAAATTTCCTCTCCAGAAAGAATGTCTGGACCGTAGCAAAGAACACTTATGAGAAGGGTTTGACCTATGCTTACCGTGACCGCAAGGCCAAGAAGCGCAACTTCCGCGCCCTCTGGATCCAGAGGATCAACGCCGCCGCCCGTCAGTACGGTATCTCCTATTCCCAGTTTATGGGCAAGCTTGCAAAGCAGAACATCGGCCTGAACCGCAAGGTCCTTGCCGACCTCGCCATGAACAATCCGCAGGCTTTCGAGGCAATCGTCAATTCCGTCAAATAGTTTGATTCTCCGAAAGTGAACTTGAGCGCCATATACCACAACAAATGGGTCAGGATGAGTTTCTGGGCCATTCTATATCTGTTGTGGGTGGCTTGGCTCGGAAACTGGTGGTGGGCTCTCGGCCTCATCGTAATCTTCGACCACCATATCACCCGCAAGGTGAAATGGCTTTTCTGGAAGAAGGACTACAAACCGGGTGAGAAGCACAATGTCTGGCTCGACTGGCTGGACGCGATCATATTCGCGACAGTCGTCGTGACCTTCATCAACATCTTCTTTTTCCAGGCCTTCAAGATTCCTTCATCTTCGATGGAGAGTTCCCTTTATACGGGAGACCATCTTTTCGTAAGCAAGCTGGCGTATGGACCCAAGGTCCCCCAGACTCCGCTCACAGTCCCGTTCACGCACAATGTGATATTCGGCAAGGAGTCGTATTCGACCCTCATCCAGAATGATTACAGGCGCCTGAAGGGCCGCGGCCATGTCAAGAGGGGCGACTATGTGGTGTTCAACTTCCCCAACGGTGACACTGTTCTGTCCCGTTATCCTGCGGAGGACTACTACGCATGGGTGAGGAATGCCGGCAGGGAATATACCATAGCCAACGGAGGTCCCATCAAGGTGCGTCCCATGGACAAGGAAGACCACTATGTCAAGAGATGCGTTGCCGTTGCAGGCGACTCCCTTGAAGTACGTGACGGCCTTGTCTGGATCAACGGGGAACAGCAGGAAGTCTATCCTGGTGTCCAGCTCACCTACAAGGTCGTGACCAACGGGCAGAAGATCAATTCCCGCACAGTCGAAAAGCTCGGGCTCAATACGGCCGAACTCTACTACGACAATGACCTTCCCGGATACCCGGCCATGCCTCTCACCGAGAAAATGCTCGAAGAGGTCAAAGGCTATGCCGCTGTGACAAGCATCGAACCCAATCTCGATGTCTTCCCGCCGGACTATCCCGATTCCTACCTGAGCATCTTCCCCTTCACGGAGGATTCCAGGTGGACGAGGGACAACTTCGGCCCCCTCTGGATCCCTTCCAAGGGTGCCACGGTGACTCTGGGTGCCGACAACCTGCCTCTCTACGAAAGGATCATCTCATCGTACGAGGGTCATGACCTCAAGGTCGACCAGGAAGGAAGGATATTCATTGACGGTAAGGAAACCTCAAGCTACACATTCGGACAGGACTACTACTTCATGATGGGGGACAACAGGCACAATTCCCTGGACTCAAGGTACTGGGGATTCGTTCCTGAGGACCACGTGGTCGGAAAGCCTTCGATAATCTGGCTCTCCACCGACGCAACCAGAAAGTTCCCTAATAATATCAGGTGGCGCAGATTCTTCAAAATAGTCTAGAGCTCTTGCATTTCTGAATTTTTTGAGCGAAATTTGCACCCCCAAATTATTTTGAATCAATAAAAAAGTAAAATATCATGGCAAAAGTTTGTCAAATCACAGGACGGAAGAGGATGATCGGCTGCAACGTCGCTCATTCGAAGCTTCACACCAAGCGCGACTTCTCCCTCAACCTCAAGACCAAGAAGTTCTGGTCAGAGGCCGAGCAGAGGTTCGTTACTCTGAAAGTTTCCGCTAAGGGAATGAGAACCATCGAGAAGAAAGGTCTGGACGCCGCTCTCAAGGAGGCTCAGGACAAAGGATATGTCGGCCTTGTTTAAAAAGTATTGAATTATGGCAAAGAAATCAAAAGACGCCAGGGTGCAGGTCATCCTTGAATGCACTGAGCAGAAGGCTACCGGTGTTCCCGGTATCTCCAGGTACATCACTACCAAGAACAAGAAGAACACGCCGGAACGCCTGGAGCGCAAGAAGTACAATCCTTACCTCCACAAGGTTACTCTCCATCGTGAAATCAAATAAAGGAGAATAAGTTATGGCAAAGAAAGCAGTCGCAACGTTCGCCGCTAAGGCCGGCGCAAAGAGCATGGTGAAGTGCATCCGTATGGACAAGTCTCCCAAGACCGGAGCCTATGTCTTCACCGAGCAGCTTGTCGAGGCTGACAAGACCAAGGATTTCTTCGAGGGCAAGAAATAAGCCTTTCGGAATAGATATTTGACACGGTGTCGGGGCATCAGTCCCGACATCGTGTTTTTTTTGCTTCCGGCTATGTTTTTGTGTATATTTGTAAGATAACATTCTGAATCATCATGGGACTTTTTGACAGAGGTGTACGCAAGACTAAGGAAGGCTTTTTCCAGAGGCTTTCCAGGGCCGTCGTTGGTAAATCCAAGGTGGATGATGATGTCCTGGACGCCATCGAGGAGGCTCTCGTTGCCTCTGACATGGGTGTCGATACGACCCTGAAGGTGGTCGACAGTCTTGAGGAGAGGGTTGAGAGGGATAAGTACATGTCCTTCGACGAACTGGTCGACATCCTTCACGACGAGATAGGCAAGATGCTCGACGTCGAAGGTGAGACTGCCCCTGAGGAACCTTTCGACCTTGGCAAGAAACCTCTGGTCGTAATGGTCGTCGGTGTCAACGGAGTAGGCAAGACCACCACCATAGGCAAGCTCGCCGCCAGGTACAGGGCAAAGGGACTGAAGGTGATGATCGGCGCCGCCGACACTTTCAGGGCTGCTGCCGTGGACCAGCTTCAGATCTGGGCGGACAGGGCAGGTGTGGACATAGTCAAGCAGGGGATGGGTTCCGATCCGGCTTCGGTTGCCTTCGATACCGTCAAGTCTGCAGTTGCCAGGGGAGCCGATGTGGTGCTCATAGATACTGCCGGCAGGTTGCACAACAGGGTGGACCTGATGAACGAGCTGACCAAGATACGCAATGTCATGCGCAAGGTCATCCCTGACGCCCCTCACGAAGTATTGCTCGTACTGGACGCTTCCACAGGCCAGAACGCATACCAGCAGGCCAAGGAATTCTCCAGGGCCACCGACATAACCTGCCTGGCTGTCACCAAACTCGACGGGACGGCCAAGGGTGGAGTCGTCATCGGCATAGTGGACCAGTTGAAGGTCCCCGTGAAATTCATCGGTATCGGAGAGGGTATCGACGATCTCAAGGTGTTTGACAAGAAGGAGTTCGTGAACTCGCTGTTTTCAAGGGAAGATATTGAAAAATAAATAATTATGAAGCTTTCTTACAATTGGCTCAAAGATTATCTCACATTCGACCTGACTCCGACGCAGGTTGCTGACGCGATGACTTCGATAGGAATCGAAGTGGATTCGGTGGAGGAGCAGGAAGAGATTCCCGGCGGACTTGCCGGAGTCGTGGTGGCGAAGGTATTGGAATGCATCCCTCATCCGGATTCGGACCATCTCCACATCACCAAGGTGGATGACGGTTCAGGAGACCCGCTGACGGTGGTCTGCGGCGCTCCCAATGTGGCTGCCGGACAGAAGGTCCTCTTCGCACGCATCGGGACCGTGCTTCCCGGCGATTTCAAGATCAAGAAGTCGAAGATACGCGGAGTCGAGTCGTTCGGAATGATCTGCGCCGAGGACGAGCTCGGAATAGGTGATGACCATGCCGGAATCATGGTGCTTCCTGAGGATGCTGTCATAGGTACCCCTGCAAAGGAATATCTGCACCTGAAGACAGAGGCCGTCATCGAATATGAGATCACGGCCAACAGGGTGGATGCATCTTCCCATATCGGCGTGGCCCGCGACCTCTATGCCTGGATGGTACGTAACGATATTCCTTGTTCCTTCGCTTATCCTTCAATCGAAGATTGGAAGGAAGGTGAAGGGAAAGGTCTCCCGATCGAGGTCCAGGACCCTACTGCTGCTCCCAGGTACTGCGGCATCACCGTCAAGGGTGTCAAGGTGGGTCCTTCCCCGGAATGGCTCCGCAAGAAGCTCCTTTCGATAGGTCTCAGGCCGATCGACAATGTCGTTGACATCTCCAACTTCATCCTCTGGGAGTTGGGACAGCCCCTGCATACCTTTGACGCCGACAAGGTGAAGGGAGGCAAGGTAATCGTCAGGAGAGCCCAGGAAGGTGAGAAAATCGTGACCCTGGACGAGCAGGAGCGCAAGCTTTCCGCGGAAGACATAGTCATCGCTGACGCCGAAGGTCCGATGTGCATTGCAGGTGTGTTCGGCGGCATCGATTCAGGCGTGACCGAGTCGACCACCAACGTGTTCATAGAGAGCGCTTACTTCGATCCGGGTTCAATCCGCAAGACTTCCAAGAGGCATACCCTCCAGACCGACGCTTCCTTCCGTTTCGAAAGGGGCTGCGATCCTTCGATCAACGGATACGCCTGCAAGCGTGCTGCCATCCTTATCAAGGAGGTAGCCGGCGGAGAGATCGTGGGAGGAATGGAGGAATTCTATCCCGTGAAGATCGAAAGATGCCAGATCGATCTGGATTATGACCGCATCGAATCCTTCATCGGCAAGAAGATCGGACACGATACCATCGAGAGTATACTGGAGAGCCTGAATTATGAATTCCTGGAGAAGCGCCCCGGCGGTGCCAGGGTAGCGGCTCCCACCTATATGATCGATGTGACCAGGGAATGCGATGTGGTCGAGGAGATCCTCAGGATCTACGGCTACAACAACATCGACCTGCCACGCCATATGAAGATGTCCGTCAACGCGACGCCGACTCCTGAGCCGGAAGCCATCCGTAACGGAATATCCAACTTCCTGGCCGCTAACGGTTTCGTGGAGACGATGAACAATTCCCTCACCAAGGGAGCGTATTACAAGGGTCTCACCACCTATCCGGAAGAGAGATGCGCTACCATCGTGAACCCCCTGAGCTCCGACCTCAATGTGATGAGGCAGACCCTGCTGTTCAACGGCCTGGAGGTCATAGCATACAACATCAACCGCCAGATTCCTTCGATGAGGACCTTCGAATATGGCTCTGTGTATTCACGCAAGCCTGAAGGGGACGGCAAGACCCTGGATTCGTATGAAGAACATCCGGCATTCGCGATGTTCATCACCGGAGCACCAGAGAAAACTTGGAACCATCAGCCCGGCAAGAGCAGTTTCTTCGAACTGAAAGGCTATCTGGACCTGCTCCTGAGACGTTTCGGCGCCGATCTCTATCAGATGGAGACCGCACCCGCCCCTGCCGATATATTCAGTGAAGGAGTCGCATATTCCCTTCCGGGACAGCATATTCCCCTCGCAGTGGTTGGAACCGTGCTTCCGGCCCTTGCAAGGAAATTCGATGTCAAGCAGCCGGTCTTCGCGGCCGAGATCAACTGGAATACCCTGTTCCTGCTCGTGAAGCGGGACAAGGTGGCTTTCAAGGAACTGCCAAGGTTCCCGGAGGTAAGGAGGGACCTCGCACTTCTGCTCGACGAAAGCGTAAGCTATTCCGACCTTTACAGGAGCTCATTCAAGGCGGCAAGGAAATTGCTAAAGAGCGTGACGCTGTTCGATGTCTACAGGGGAGACAAGATCCCTGCCGGCAAGAAGCAGTACGCGCTCGGCTTCGTCCTCCAGGACCTGGAGAAGACCCTTACAGACGCCGATGTGGAAAGGATTATGAACAAGCTCCTGTCCACCTTCCAGAACGAATACGGAGCTGCTCTGAGATAGGAATATGAAAAGGTCGCTCGGGATACTCATCATCGCAGCCGTGGTTTCCACGGTTGCAGCCTCCTGTGCCCGCAAGGCAAAGGTCATCCCGGTGCGCAAGATGGAGAAGATCTACAGGGAGATGTTCCTTGCCGACCAGTGGGTCGCGGATAATGCCACGAGGAGAAGGAAGGCTGACACTACCTGGTTCTACGAGCCCATATTCGAGAAATACGGCTATGACGTTGAGGATTACCGCAAGAGCGTGGACCATTACCTGAGCGATCCGAAACGTTATGCCGAGATGCTGGGGAGGGTCGTCTACGATCTCCAGTCAGAGGCCGATGCCATCAACCGGTCGATCGACAAGAGGACTAAGATGAAGGCCCGGGCCGATTCGATCGCCTATGCGATGAAGACCTATGCCCCTGATGATTTCGTCTATTACGGAGACCTCTTCTATATGAAATCCATGACTGACAGGGTGCAGTTCAGGACGAACGGCAAGGGAGTCTATTCGCCCGTACCAGTCATTGAAGATACCATTTTCAGCGG
>JAEEGF011000248.1_pt1 | contig 12679 bp, 6 predicted proteins | sample 9134171 | NCBI WGS metagenome assembly JAEEGF01 (sample SAMN16246542, study PRJNA631951) | gut metagenome | biome: gut microbiome; feature: rumen; material: AP-attached | host: Bos | place: Iran: Karaj | collected 2018-10 | reverse complement strand
CCCTCCGCCGGCTTCTCCGTCAACGCAACCGTAAACCACAGATCACATTCGGCACCACCACCTGCGTAATCATTCTGACCGGTAGATTCTCCTGCACCACCATTCATCCCGGAATCGTCACCATATCCATGCTCCTCTGCAACTGCAGAATCCTCCGGAACATAGTCCGCCGGAAATACCTTGCCGCACTTTGACAGCCCGTCATAACCGGCCTCCATGCATGAGGCAAGTATGCCCGAAAGCCTTGCAGCCGCCTCAGAAGTCGAACCGGACACAACGTTATAATCAACCGTAGCGCCGTAATTCGACTTGCTTAACCTTAAGCCGTTGTTGTCGCAGGCTCCCGCTATCACAGCACTTTCTATATTTCCGGGTATGTAATAGCCCGCGTCTCTACCATAATTTCCGGCCGCGCCGACAACAAGGATACCCATGGCGAAGGCCATATCGACCGCATCCCTTATCAGTTCGTTTTCAGCCGCAGCAAATGCAGAAACCGACAGGTTAATGATATCCACCTTACATTCTACCGCATAACGGATAGCTGCATAGATATCCGCAGCACTACCCTTTCCATCACTGCTAAGAGCCTTTATCGAAAGCACCTTTGCCTCAGGATATTCGTCCTTTATGAACTCATAGACTCTCGTACCATGGCCGTTATCGTCCGAGCCGTCACCGTCATCGATCACGCTGACTCTGCCAACCAGATCATCTGCATTGATGCCTGTATCGATGACCGCAACCGTTCCTGCAGGCACGGTTGTAGCCTCGTCATCCACAAGCTGTCCCAGCCTGCCAAGACTACCATCTCCTTCTCCGCAGATCTCGAATCCCGTATTCTCAGCATAATTATCTACAACACCGGAATCAGACACATCATCCGACATACTATCCACATCAGCAGAATCATCTCCCGAACAATCCACATAATCATCGGAGCAAACCTCGTTATCCTCCGAATGATCCACACCATCTGACATATTCTGCCCGGAATCAGAAACCGTAAACTCCACATTTATATCAACGAAGTCGGCACAGCTACTGAAGTAAGCATAAGCCGCTGCCGTCTCCTCCACCGTCTCAAAGCTAACAAGATAGATCCCGTTATAGCTTGAAACTACATTCATTCCATCAAAAACAGCCGGGTCGCTGCTTCCAACAAGAAGCTCCCTCCCGGAAAAATCAAATCCAGCATATTCACTTGTTTCGTCTTCTTTTGCGTATACTACCGGAATAGATATATGCGAACCGATCATTGCCGCCGTCAAAATGAGCGCAATGATCCTCTTGATCTTTATCATATCGAATCTCCTTCCATCACCTGCGGTCAGGAAAGAAATCATCAGAAAATACGCAGAAATACTATGCACCGCGCTGCGTGTAAATGCATTATATATCCATCCCCCTTAAAATTCAAGTCTAATTTTAGCCGCCATATCAAAAAAAAGATCCGCCCCTCCGGACGGATCATTCAAAACCATATTTTAAACTACGAAATATCCTCAAGCAGCTTCTTCAGCTCCTTAATCTCATCTCTAAGGTCGGCAGCCCTCTCAAACTCAAGCTCTACGGCAGCCTTGTTCATCTTCTTGGTGAGTTTCTCGATCTCCTTCTTCAGATCCTTCTTGCTCATCTTATCATAGGATGCGCTGTCCTTTCCTCTTCTCGAACCGGCATCTACACCGATCTCCGTGGAAATAAGATCACGCACAGCCTTTTTTATGGTCTCAGGCGTAATTCCGTGATCTTCGTTGTATTTCTGTTGGATTGCGCGCCTTCTCTCAGTTTCGTCGATAGCATGCTTCATCGAATCGGTCATGGTGTCGGCATACATAATGACGTGGCCGTCCACATTTCTCGCCGCACGGCCGATGGTCTGAATGAGCGAAGTTTCAGAACGCAGGAAGCCCTCCTTATCCGCATCGAGTATTGCCACCAGCGTGATCTCCGGAATATCAAGTCCCTCGCGTAGAAGATTGATTCCCACAAGCACGTCAAATACACCCATTCTAAGGTCTCTGACTATTTCCATTCTCTCCATGGTATCAATATCCGAATGCAGGTATTTGACTCTGACATCCAGCTCTTTAAGGTAATCCGTCAGCTCCTCGGCCATCCTCTTGGTAAGCGTGGTCACGAGCACCTTGTTACCCTTCTCGGTCTCTATCTTGATCTCTTTATAGAGGTCGTCAACCTGCCCTTCAACAGGACGCACACTGATCTGTGGGTCCAGAAGACCTGTAGGCCTGATAACCTGCTCAGCCCTGCCGTCCTCGTGTTCCGCCTCGTATTCGCCGGGCGTTGCAGAAACGAAGAGAGCCTTGTCTATCCTCTCCTCAAACTCCTCGAAGTTAAGCGGTCTGTTGTCCATAGCGGAAGGCAGTCTGAAACCGTAATCGATCAGCACCTGCTTGCGTGATTTATTTCCGCCGAACATACCTCTGACCTGTGGAAGCGAGATGTGCGACTCGTCAACGATCAGAAGATAGTCGTCCCCGAAAAAGTCCATCAGCGTACTTGGCGCCTCGCCCTCCTTGCCGCCCGCAAGTATCCTCGTGTAGTTCTCTATTCCCGAACAGAAGCCGGTCTCGCGGAGCATCTCGATATCAAACTCGGTCCTCTCCCTGATCCTCTGGGCCTCAAGCAGTTTGTCATTTGCTTTAAAATACGCCACTCTCTCGGTCAGTTCTTCCTCTATCTCCTTCAGAGCGCCTTCCATCTTGCCCGGCTCGATAACATAGTGGGAAGCAGGGAAGATGCATGAAAAATTAACATCTCTCTTGATCACTCCGGTAAGCGGATCAAACTCGGAAAGCCTGTCTATCTCGTCTCCGAAGAACTCGCAGCGAATAGCCGCCTCATTTGTATTTGACGGTATTATGTCAACCACATCACCCTTAACTCTGAAGGTGCTTCGCCTGAAGTCCATATCATTTCTGGAATACTGCATATCAACAAGACGTCCGATAAGCTCGTCCCTGTCGAGAGTCATGCCCGGACGCAGTGAAAGCATCATGGACTTGTAATCCTCAGGATTACCGATTCCATATATGCAGGAAACGGAAGCCACAACAATAACATCCTCTCTCTCGATAAGAGCGGCTGTCGCACTGTGTCTTAACTTATCTATCTCATCATTTATCGAAGAATCCTTGGCGATGTATGTGTCCGTCGATGGAACATACGCCTCAGGCTGATAATAATCATAATATGAAACAAAATATTCAACCGCATTTTCCGGGAAGAAGCTCTTCATCTCGCCGTAGAGCTGGGCCGCCAGCGTCTTGTTGTGGGAAATGATCAGCGTCTTTTTGCCGAGAGCCTTGATGACATTTGCCATCGTGAAGGTCTTGCCCGAACCGGTAACACCAAGAAGGGTCTGCTCCTTCTTGCCGCTGTTAAAACCGTCGACAAGCGCCTTAATTGCTTCCGGCTGATCACCGGTCGGTTCAAATTCCGATACTAACTTGAATTCTGCCATCTGCTCCTCCATTCCTGCTGTTCATCTGCCAACACCGACAGCTCTCTGTCCCGCCGGCATATCAATCTAATCCCGACAGCTCTCTGTCCCGCCGGTCTTCCTACCGTAATTCTACGTAAGACTGCTTCGGCAGCAGACTGCTCTGCTGCCGATAATCATTTATTATTCTACTCTGACTTTTTGTAAATATATATTGCCGCCGACATCCTCGGAATGATAACAGTAAGTGTATTATTCTGCACCATGTATTTGTTATCCTCGAGATCGTAGCCGCCCTCATGCGTCAGCAGCACTCTTGTCATAACCCTGTTATTTGGAACGCCCATCTGCCTTACGTGAAGGTTGAGGCGCTTATCCTCGTAATCGCAATTCAGTATGACAGCCGCCGCCTCATCATCAGTGAATCGGCCGAAGGCTATACATTTATTGCTGCCGTGCAGCCTGATGAGCGAGCCCTTCATCAGAGCCTCACTCTCCTTATGTATCCTGATAACATCCCTGTGGAAGGCTATAAGCGCCTTATCCTCATGTCCCCAAGGATAGGTTCTTCTCGAATCCGGATCGGTCCAGCCGCAGACACCCGCCTCATCGCCGTAATAGATGGTCGGTGCACCCGGCCAGGTCATCTGAAATACAACCGCCTGACGGAATATGTCCTTATTCACATTTTCGTCCGCCGCAGCAGCTCCGAGAGTATGCGTTCTGCCGACACGTCTGTTGGTCCTTGTCAGGAACCTCGAATGATCATGGTTCGACAGTTCATTCATCGCAACCTCAATCGAGTTCTGGTTGAAGAAGGCCATATAGTATTTCATGCTCTGCCAGAAGAAGTCCGGATTGCCCAGAAAATCTCCCCTGAACTCGTCGCTGTGTTTCTCAACACCTGTAAGGAACCAGGTAATAGGCTCCATAAAGGCACCGTAATTCATGATAGTATCCCACTGGTCACCCTCCAGCCATGGCTTCGGATTGCCATAGTGCTCCGCCAGAATGATCGCATTTGGATTCGCACTTCTGACCGCATTCCTGAAATCGCGCCAGAACCTGTGGTTATACTCCTCGGACGAACCGAGATCCGCGGCAACGTCAAGTCTCCAGCCATCGCAGTTATACGGTGGCGAAACCCATTTCTTGCCTATTTCCATTATATAATCATGGAGCTTTTCAGACTCCTCATAATTAAGCTTCGGAAGCGTATCATGACCCCACCAGCCGTCATAGCTGCCGTTATAAGGCCATGCATTGTGATCGTGGAACTTAAAGAAGCTGCTGTACGGGCTGTCCTTCGAAACATACGCGCCCTTCTCGTAGCCCTCGCGTCCCTCATATATCCTCTCGCGGTCTATCCACTTATTGAAAGAGCCGCAGTGGTTAAATACACCATCAAGGATGACCTTGATACCTCTTTTATGAGCCTCCTCAACCAGCTTGATAAACAGGCGGTTGGAAGCCCTAAGGTTCTCCTTGTTGGTAACCCTGTCTATATATCTACCGGCCTCTTGATTGCTGTCGGCACCATCCTCGCCTATCAGATTACCGTTATCAGAAACGATCTTTCCGAAATGCGGATCGATATAATCGTAGTCCTGAATATCGTATTTGTGATTTGAAGGCGATACGAAAAGCGGGTTGAAATATATCGCATCTATGCCCAGATCACGCAGATAATCAAGCTTATTCATAACACCCTGAAGGTCGCCGCCGTAGAAGTTTCCTACGTCCATCGCGTCAGGGATCTTGTTCCAGTCATCGACATGCTGAACCGGTCCTGTGATGTATTTGTATTCATTCGTAAGCACATCATTGGTCGGGTCACCGTTGCAGAAACGATCCACATAAATCTGGTAAAATACAGCACCCTTTGCCCACTCAGGCACATAGAAATCAGGGATAAGTGTGAAGCTGTACTGCTCCTCCGGCTCCCTGACGATACCAAGCTTATTGTAATAGATGGTTACATTTCCGGAGCCAATCTCATAATAATAGTAGCCCCTCTCGAAAAGAGGAGGAAGTGTTATCTCATAACGATCGAAGAGCTTGTCATGACCGGTCTTCACCATAGGAAGCCTCTGGCCGTTGTAGATGACATAGACATAATCCACGTTATCCCTCGCGGTCCTGAACCTGAGGGTTACGCAGTCTCCGCTCTTCGGCTCCGCCGGACTCCTGAAGCGCTCTGTGCCGTCACTAAAAAGAGCCCCGTAATTAATTATAGGCTTATAATTATAGATGTAATTGATAACACTCTGTGAACTACTGTACATGTTCCAAATATCTCCTACTAAGCTTTAGCCTATTATCCTTCAAACTCCCGCCATTTTCAAGGGTTAATTCACGCCTCGTAATCCATGCAGACTCTAAGCTTTGCGTTAGGTCTGACAACGCCGTCAGCTACCGCAACGTGAGCCGGATGAACAGCATAACCCTTAAGGGAAGCCTCGTCCTCGAAGCTTGAATCAAGCATAAGATCTGCATTTGATGATGCAAGTCCCTCTGTGATAACCTTGATATCTATAAGTCCCGGTATCTGACCTGCAAGTCCCTCGAGACCCTTTTTAATCTCAAGCTTAACTGCCGATCTTCCGGCATCTGTAAGCTCGTCCTTTAACTGCCATAAAATAATATGCTTGACCATCCTGTCCTCCTTGTCCCGCATGAATACATCCTCATACTGATCTTAGTCAAACAAGCTGTATCCCTTAAAAATACAGCCTGAATCATCCTCTTTAACAACATACCTAATATACCAAAATTCCGGCCAAAAATACAGCCGTTTTCTTATTTTGGCGTATTTTTCTGCGTATTTTATGTATTTTTTTGTTATGAATTTTTTAGCGTGTTGCGGTTTTGTTATGCCTTACATGCTAAACTCAGCTCATGAACACACGCCAGATGGAAGCCATGTACTGTTTTATAACAATTACATGCTATCCCCGTTGCAGTAGACAAGAACGAAAAGAAATATAAGCATTACTACAGGGAGGAAAAGAATATGCCGAAAGTTAAGAAGAACACCTGGGAATACCTGGATCTGAAAACCACAAAGATACCTGAAAATATACGTAATACCTCTGACCCGAAGGTGATCGAAGATTATCTTAAAACTGACGGGGGTGCTCTCTCCGACAAAGAGCGTGAGTATCTTAACCACCATATGCAGAGCCTTAACAAGATCAACACTAAGATTCAGGAGGTTAAGGACGAGGTTGCAAACGGAACCTTTAAGAATTACAAGCCGAACGTAATGGCACTTGATGACCTTGAGCTTTATTCTCTTTCCGGATACTCCTTCAATCCAGTGTTCCAGACCGGTGATTTCGGCTGCTGGTCGTGCTTCTACAACTTTCTTCTTGAAAGCAGGTCTGTCAGAAATCTGACTCAGGAGGATATCCGCGCCTACAGACCGAAGAAGAACGGTCACGATCCATATAATATTGATTCCGACAGAGAGTTCAACGAAGACGTTCCTCTCAACGCAATAGATATGGCTGACCTTGCTATAAATCTCATACCGGATACTATGGTGAAAAGTATCGAGATCTATTCATATAATAAATATATGGGCAACGCACCGCAGACACCTGAGGCTAAGCTTGCATACTCAGCCGCTGCCATCAAAGCTATCAAGGAACAGATAATCACTTCTATAAGAGATCACCGCTCTCCTGTAGGTCTGATGATGAACGGACATTATGTTACGATCACCGGAATAGAGGGTGACACCATCTCCTACTATAATTCTATGCCAAACAGCGACCCTAACAGAAATGCCGAGTATGTTTATCAGGAGGATCTTTCCAGCTTCCTTGACAGCGCACTTAATGGTGAAAATGCCGATGCTCTCACTCTTACATGGCTTGAAGACATCAAGCTCTCCAAGGAAGGAAATACAATCTACGGTACCTCCCTTCCAAACCTGACAGTTGCCGAAGACGGAACTCTTCAGGTAAATGCCAAGGAATCCCAGAATATGTTTTCTGATGACCGCCATCAGGACGGTATGGTTATAGGAACAACCGGCGGTATTGATATAGCTGATGCTGATTCACAGCACCGCAGACATCTCACTGACGGTTTCTTTAAGGTTGATAAAGCATATCTGCCGAAGAAGCTTAACATGACCTCACTCAGGCAGAAGGCTACTGACAGAACTAACGAAGAGGAAGCCCTCCTTAAGGCCGACCGCAATAAGAAGCTTGCTGCCCAGAAGGCCATTCAGGACAGCATCGCACTTAATAACGCGAACGGAATTAATATCATTGAGGAAGAGGCTGCTCCTCAGATTCCGCGTTTTGTTATCCCTGTACAGTTTACCGGCAAGCCGAATTTCGGCGGTGGTTCCTTTGTTGATTTCAAGAATACTCTCAGCGGAATGGGCTGGGATAAGAATAAATTCGAAACACTTCTCGGAGCATTTTCGAACCTTTATGATGCTCTTCCGGTACCGGAGGGCTCTCCTCAGAAGCAGGCTATGGATATCCTCTATACCAACAGCTTCTTTGGCGAAAAGGAATATCCGGGAACCGTCAGAGAATTAAAAGCTACACTTACCGAGTATTTAAATTCGATACAGAACGGCAATACTTTTTATAATGACTTCGGTAACCAGGTTAAACTTAATGGCATCAAAAAGCATCGAAACCTTAAACCCGAGGTTACCGCATCCGTAAAATACATCCAGAGCTACATCAAGGCCCTTTCTGCAATTGAAAAATACAATCCAAACCTTTCCGCCGGTGCTGTTGACATCGACAGCTTTATCGACCCTGAGGGCAAGGTACGTACTGAGGAAATAAAGAATAACCTTACCATCAATGTGACGCTTGCCAAAAAGAAGGCTGCCGAAGAAAAGAAGGCTGCTTCAAACAAGGCATCTGTAAACAAGGTGAACGCACCTAAGCAGCCTGAGGTTAAAAAACCTGAGCCTGTTAAGGCTCCTAAACAGCCGGAGGTTAAACAACCGGAATCTGTCAAGGCCCCGAAGGTCAGCGTCCCTGTTCAGCCTGCTCCGCAAAAACAGCCGGAGGTTCAGCAGCCGAAAGAAAAGAATCCGATCATAGAAGATAACAAAGGCGTATTTATGTGGGAGGACGAAAACGACGTATTCGAACCTGACATCAAGTACGAAGATGACGGAATCCGCATCTCTCCTAAGTGTAAGTATAAGCTCTACAATAACGGCGAGACCTTAGCTACGGCTCTTAAAAAGCTTACCGAACTTGATAAGGTTCCAAGCGAGGAAAAGGACAAGAATCTTGTATTTTCCCTTATTCTCATCAATGCTTACTGGAAACCTCAGCAGGATTATGACGCCATATATCTGACAGACGAAGATCTGAAGTTCCTTGCAGAGAGATATGAAAATGATCCATCCTTTGCCAAGAATGTTGAAGCCATGGTTGAATACGGCTATGGCATAGATTTCTGGGGTAACAGAGATCTTATGGCGGGATATATATACCACTCAAAGTATTACGAACCACGCCAGATAAGTGAGTTCGAAGAAAAAAGAGCTGCCACATATGACGAAGATGTACCGGGCGGAGCATCAGTTAAAGCAATAAATCGTGCTGAACAAGAGATGGCAAGCAAGCTGAGAACCATTAAGAGCTCCAAGCAGCAAATGATCAAATCTGAGAAGAAAGAGGCTGCCAAGGATCAGACAACCATTGCATCTGAATTCTCTCTTCTTCAGGAAGATCTCAGACGCGGAAAGCATGTGTATAATGATGTCAGCTACTCAAAGAGGCCAAAGGTTGATTACAGAAAGGCTGCAGACATCATCATAAGATCAGAAGCTAAGCGACCATTTCTGTATGAAGACAAAGATACCGCGTTTCAGTTTGAAGAAAGAAACAACCAGCTTGCCAAAAAATCAGAAGAACTTGCCAACGAACTTAACTTTATGATGTTCATCCAGGAAAACAAGGATGCTATTCCTGCCATGTCCGTTGAAGAGTTTAAGAGCGGATATACAGAGTTTAATAAAGCTGCTCTTCAGGCCGATGCCGCAACAGATAAGTTTGAAAATACCTTTGGCATGAATGATTATCTTGTTATCAACAAAGCTGAGATCCAGCGCGGCTGCAAGACTTACATTCAGAACACCGCCAAGAGAAAACAGCCATTCGGCAGAGCACAGATCATGGATGCCGCCGATCTTATCATCGCCAAAACTCTTACAGCGAAGGCAGCTGATGCAGCTGTATTTAACAAGCTCAATATCGTTGGTAACGAGGATAACGTCCTTGACCAGAAGAAATTCAAGGAAACCGTAACGCAGATGAGAGCTGAGATCATCGCGAATCCGCTTTTCAAGAACATTCTTGCAAAACGTGTACCGGCTTCTGAATTCTACGAAGAATACAGGAAGGCTATAAACATAGACGTTAATAAGAAGAGAACCGATGATCTTGCGAGAAGAAAGGCTATAAATAAGACACGTTCCGAGAAGGAACGCATAAATACATTTATGAGTGAGAACACTCATAAGCTGACCACTGAGCAGGTTAAAGAAATCAAGACCGCTTATGAGAATCTTCTTGAATACAATAAGGGCAAGAGTCCGAGCGACCTGATGAAGAAGTTCATGAAATCTCTTAAGGATGTTGTCACCGAGCTTGACGCTCCGGATAGCAAGAGAGAGGTACATATGGACAAGCTCAGCAGTCTGAACAGATATACCCTAAAATATTATGATAAGCGTCAGGGAACCTTCTCTGATCCGCACACCGATGGTGGTAAATCACGTCTTTCGGCAGCTGAAAGGCTTTCAAAGACTACCGATGCTATCATCAAGAATATGGCTGAGGTTCATCCTGAACTTAAGCCGGGCTACGTAGCACCTGAAGGCGCACCTGCCCAGGCAAACAACGAGGCAAAGAACGCTAACGAATCCCGTAGAAACTCCAATGCCTCAATCGAGGAAAACGGAGTTAAGAGATACGAGCTTCCAATGAAATAATGGTTGTCTTTAAAACAAAAAGAGGGGAAATGAAGATGAGGGCAGACCCGCGTGATATCACGCAGGCTGCCCTCGTTGATTTTTAGGCTGTCAATTCTACAACGTGCCGGTGCAGTCGGATATTTATTTCATCGGTTTTGCACTGCTTCGGTGTGTTATGATCATTGTAATTATCAGTTCTGTCCTCCGGCTTTGTAGTTGTAGATTGGTTTAATGATCTTATCGATTCGCACCGTCTCTCCGATAACCTCAGCTATCTCTTCTATCCTTCTATATGCGAAAGGACTTTCGTCAAGAGTATCCTTGTTGATGCATGTTGAATATATGCCGTCCATAGCCTTCTTGAAATCAGAAACAGTATGATGCTCCGCAACCTCGGAACGCTTGTAAATCCTGCCTGCGCCGTGAGGTGCCGAGCAATTCCAATCTGTATTTCCGAGTCCTGTTCCGATGATTATTCCATCACGCATATTGATCGGAATGATAACCTTCTCATCTTCCTTCGCACTTATCGCGCCCTTTCTGAGGATAGGCTTGTCACCGGTCGTAAAATCCACATAGTTGTGAATACAGGTGAAGGAATCCTCCACCTTCCACTTCATTCCCTTAACTATGCTCTCTATTATCGCTTCTCTGTTGATACGTGCGAACTCCTGCATGATCTTAATGTCATGAATGTAGTCCTCCATCAGCTCACCGGAGAGGCAGGTCATCTCGTAAGATGCGAAGCCCTGCTTCTTCATCTGCATTTCCTTCTGGCCGGTTCTGAGATAGTATTCCGCAACCTCCATTCCCAGGTGTCTGCTGCCGGAATGAACCACCAGATAGATATCTCCGTCCTCATCCTTATCGACCTCAATAAAATGATTTCCTCCACCAAGAGTTCCGATGCTGAGCTCTGCCTTTCTGGCATTGATATTTTTCGCGCATCTAAGCTCCGAAAGGTCAATCTTCTCAGCGTATTTATGTTCCTTGTTGCGGATCCTCGGTCCCACCGGAACCTCATCACGGATCACGCTGTCAAGCTGCTGGAACTGTAAACCCTTGGTCTTCACCCTCGCCATAGTCATGCCGCAGCCAATATCAACTCCAACCAGACTCGGCAGGATCGAATCACCCACAGTCATAGTGAGTCCTATCGTTCCAACCTTTCCGGGATGCACATCAGGCATGACTCTTATGATACTACCCTCCGCACTCGGATGATTGCAGATCATCTGCAGCTGCTTCCTGGCATATTCATCCAGAGCATATTGCTCATTCTCTACCGTATAAACGATAGCGTTCGTGTATTTTCCATATATTGTTGTAACCATATTTATCCCTCATTTTCTAAGTAAATCAGGTGATGAAATCAGTCTATCGGTATATCGGTTCGATTAATACGCAACCAATATACTAACTCCACTTGTCGTGCCTGTCCTTATCCTTCTGCCTCTTTGCTCTCACCGACTCAGGCTTCTTCGTCACCTTCCTCGGCTGGTATTTCGGACAGTTCTTGCACTTCTTCATATCCACCTTTACGTATCCCTTCCTGCAGTCCGCATCCTTGCAGACATAGTATATGCAGGGCTCTGTTCTATCTTTCATATTCTTATACCTCAATCAAACTGCTCAGCTCAGGCAACGCACTCAGCTCACATAAAATAGAGTGAGAGAAGCACCTGTCAACTCTCACTCTATGCTTGTAGTTATTTATTCATCAACGCGATCATCTTCTCGATATCGTATTCACGGATCACCTCTGCACCCTCCGGTACAAGGGATGCATCAACCGTCTTATCGGTGACGATCACATCAGCCTCGGCCATATCGCAGACAACCTCAGAAGCCATCATCTCGAAGAAGGAACCAACATTGATTATATCTGTCACATGGAAATAATCCGTAAGGAAATCCATACTTGTGGTGCCGGCAACGGCAGCATTACTTTCCCTGGCCATATTCAGCCAGATAAAATCATTGGTCTTCAAATCAACTCCGAAGAGGTATGCAAAAGTGCTGTCGCAGTCGATCGCAAATGATGACTTAACTGTCTTGGGCTCATAAACCTGACCGGAATCTTCGAGGTCACGAAGCATATAACCGGCCTTACAGAAGCACTTCTCGAAGGTCAGTCCCGAATATACATTATCGCAGAATATGAGATATCTCATAGCAGGATATTTTTCTCTGAACTTATCCATATCGATGTCAAAATACTCAGATCCGCCGTTATAGCCACTGGTCGC
>JAEEGF011909364.1_pt1 | contig 12681 bp, 12 predicted proteins | sample 9134171 | NCBI WGS metagenome assembly JAEEGF01 (sample SAMN16246542, study PRJNA631951) | gut metagenome | biome: gut microbiome; feature: rumen; material: AP-attached | host: Bos | place: Iran: Karaj | collected 2018-10 | reverse complement strand
ATTGGCATTTTGCTTATCTCCTTGTCGGTATATGTGCAGATATGTCTGCTTATGTCCGTTTTTTATTTTAGCATATCTAAGAATTCCGCTTCATCAATAACTTTAATACCAAGCTCACCGGCTTTTGTGAGCTTACTTCCCGCCGCTTCTCCCGCAAGCACAAGAGAAGTTTTTTTGGAAACACTTCCGGAAGCTTTTCCTCCGTTTTTAACAATGAGTTCCTCTGCTTCTTTCCTGCCAAGGGTAGGAAGTGTACCGGTCACAACAATTGTCATTCCGGCCAGTTTATCGGATGCATCCGCATCTTTCACAGCCTGCATATTTAGTCCCAGGTTTTTCATTTCCTCAATTATAGCCGTATTCTTGGCATCATGGAAGAAATCATACAGATCCTGTGCAGTTGTCTGTCCTATATCGGGGAGACTCATGAAGCCGTCAACTGTAACCTTTTCAAGCTCAGTCAGGTTGTCAAAATGCTTCATTATCTCTCTTGCGGTGGATTTTCCGACATTTCTGATGGCAAGGCCTGTCAGAAGCCTAACAGGATCGTTTTCCTTGGACTTTTCAATCTCTGCAAGAAGTTTATCAGTATTCTTTTCTTTGCCTATGAGGCCTTTTTCTATCAGTACATCTCTGTGATCTCTGAGATGGTAAATGTCAGCGTAACTCTTAAGATATCCTTCGCTTACAAGCGCATCTATAAGTGTATCTCCAAGGCCCATGATATTCATGGCATCTCTCGAGACAAAATATGCTATTGTCCTTGTTACCTGAGCGGGACAGTTCGGATTGATGCATCTTATATCCGCTGTATCTTCCTCTCTTACAAGATGACTTCCGCATACAGGACATGTTTTCGGTGCTTCGAATACTACCGGCGGCTCTTTTACACATCCATTGAGTTTGGGTATTATCTCTCCGCTCTTAAAGAGCTTGTAATGGCCCCCTATTCCAATCTTCATATCTGTAATATAGTCCTGATTGTGAAGAGTTGCCCTTGAGACGCTTGTTCCGCAGAGTCTTGCAGGCTTTCCTGTCTCTGCATCATGGAAACTACCCGTAAATGTAAGCTTTCCTGTTCGTCCCACATCAACGAGTATCTCATCCATTTCGATCACTCGCTCTTCAGGCGGATACTTATAGGCAATATGTCCGCTTGAATACTTGCTTCCTGCAGGGAAATCATCTCTCCAGGCCGTATTGTCAACCTTAACGACAGCTCCGTCCAGGTCAAAATCAAGGTCGTTTCTCATCTCACCGATTGCACTAATTGCCTCTATGACCTGCTCTGCATTCTCACATGCCTTGTGATAAACGCATCTTACTCCCGCCTTTTCCAGAATTTCCATTCCTTTGACGTGAGATGCCTTTATTTCATCAGGGCCGTCCTGAACATTGAAAACAAACATCTTAAGACCACGTTTCCTTGTAATGGTTGGGTCAAGCTGTCTCAGCGTTCCGGCTGCCAGATTTCTCGGATTCGCAGCAAGCTTTTTCCCGGCCTTTTCCTGTTCCTCATTAAAAGCCTCAAAATCATCGTGAGACATGTAAACCTCGCCCCTGAGTTCAAGATACTCATACGGAAGGTCAAGTATCTTTTGTACATCGGGAATTACCAGCGCATTGGCTGTTACATCCTCTCCTATAAGTCCGTCTCCTCTTGTCTCTGCCAAAGTAAGATGGAGCTTGCCATCAGCCTCATCTCTGTTATATCTCAGAGACATACTGAGTCCGTCAATCTTCTGTTCAACCGAAAAAAGAGCTCCGGGATGCCTGCCGTGCACCTTGTTTACAAAAGCTGTCACGTCATCGGTATTAAAAACATCTTCAATTGAAAGCATAGGAACATTGTGAGTGATCTTGACGCCGGCTTCTCTCTTGGCTGTTCCACCGACAATCTGACTGGGAGAATCTTTGGTGATCAGCTCAGGATTCTCCCTTTCCATAGCTTTAAGCTTCTGCATAAGCTGATCATATTCATAATCTGATATCTCAGGAGTATCCTGATTATAGTAAAGGTCCATATGATATTTTATTGTTTTTGAAAGCTCTTCATATTCCCTTCTTATCTCTTCTGTTGCCATTTTTCTCCCCCAATTTCGTATCTCTGTATAGTGTATCTATTTCTTCCGCTGTGAGGCGTTCATACTCTCCTGCTTTAATCTTGTGGTTTTTGAGTTCCACACACATGACTCTTGTTCTCTTGAGGCTTACCACCTCAAAGCCAAGTTCATGACACATGCGCCTGATCTGCCTGTTGAGCCCCTGTGTCAGTATAATGTCAAAAGACCTTTTTCCTGTCCTTGTAACTTTGCATGGCCTTGTGGTTCTGTCGAGTTCTCTTAAATATACTCCAAGAGACATGTGTTTCAGAAAGTCTCCGTTTATATCCTTATCAACAGTGACTTCATATTCCTTCTCATGTTTATTGGAGCCCTTCATCATAGCCTGAATGAGGTCGCCGTCATCGGTCATTATAAGAAGTCCTTCTGAATCACGATCGAGTCTTCCGGCGTAGGTCACTCTTTCAGAAAAGCCAAGATCATCAATGACAGTCTTTTTGGCGTGAGCATCTCTTGTGGTACATACTACGCCCACAGGCTTGTAATAGACAAGATAATTATGCTCACTCTTTGCTTTAATCTCCCTGCCATCAAGAAATACACTGTCAGAGTCTGACACATCCTGTCCGGGTGAAGGGGCAGACCCGTTTACTGTAATTCTTCCGTCAGCTATTAACTTGTCAGCTTCTCTTCTGGAGCAAACTCCGCAGGAAGAAATATACTTATTGAGTCTCATAATCCCTCGTCATTAATCAATAAAAGAACGGCAATTTTCATTGCCGTTCCTCTATAATCTCCGTCACATATCAAGTGATGCTATCTCATAGATTGCATTGCACTTAATAATGCAATCATAATTCTCTTTAATGTGAGCAATTACATGAAGGTTACTAGCTTGAAAATGTCCAAATTCATATGCCATTGTAAACAGTGATGCAAATATTTTGGCCTCTTCGTCCTCTCTCATCAGGTCGAGGTAATATCTGCCGTTTACAGGATTCTTGTACAAGCTGCTGGATATCTTCAATCCCTTCGGTGCCTTCTTGCAGAACTTGATGACCGTATTCAGATCATTAAATTCAAAGATATACTCGTGGAATTTGAGCCTGCGCTCGTTCTTGTCTTCTTCAGCATGCTCTTTTTTCCTGCTTGCACCTGTTGATATCTTATCAGCTTTATTCTTAGTGTTCTCTACTGTAGCGCCCTTGTTTACAGTAAGTTTGCCCGGATTGTCCTGGGTATTGTCAGCATCGCCCATAATATCCTTAACTGAATTGGTGAGCTGTTTAAGGCTCTTTAAATACTCATTAAGTCTGTTTATGCGATCTTCTGATGCACTGTCGCCAATATCCTCAAGGACATTCTTGGGGATCTGAATTCCGGCCTTCTCAGTGAGATTCTTGAGTATCTCGCTGAAGGATGCGGAAGCATTCTCTGAAAGTGTAAGGGAAATTGAATGATCCGGAAGAACTGTTATCTGCATTGGCATAAATGCACCTGTAGGCTTATAATCAACCTCTTCCTCAGCTTTCTTCATGACTTCATGCAAAAAGTCCATTGCTTCCTTTTTCTTTTCAAAGAGATCCTCAAGCTTGATCCCCTGTTCAAACATATCATCTTCAGTGATGATGCATGTAACTGTATCTTTATTTATTCTCTTAAATTCCATAATTTACCCTGATCAAAACATATCAAAAACAAATTACTGTTTAAAAAACTTATGAATTGTATAATACCACATCTAGCAAATTCTTGGAAGTCCTTCGCCGTACATTGGCCCAACCACGCGCTTTCCGCCTATTTTTGTCCTGACGAAAACTCCACGGTCTCCACCATCTATATCGGCTTTTGAAACCGATCCGATAACCTTTGCATTTTCTCCGTATCTGGATTGTTTTATAAGCAAAAGAGCTTTTTCTGCATCATCCTTATGTACAGAGAGTACCATTTTGCCCTCATTTCCCATATACATAGGATCAAGGCCCAAAATTCCGCAGAAATCCTTAACGGCTGCAGATACGGGAAGTTCTGTTTCAACAAGTTCAATACTGCACTTTGAAGCTTCGCTGAACTCATTAAGAACAGTTCCGAGGCCTCCTCTGGTTACATCTCTCATGGCATGAACACGTACTCCGCCGTCCATAAGCTTTTTTACCATCTCAGAAAGAGGCGCATTGTCAGAGAGAATATTTGATTCAATTCCCATGCGTTTTCCCAGTATGGCTGCATGATGATCTCCGAGATTACCTGAAATAATTATCTTGTCGCCATCCTGAAGCTTAAAAGGACCGGGAACATCAAGATCATCCGGGATGAATCCGACTCCCGAAGTATTGATGATAAGACCGCCTTCTCCGCCTCTGTTTTCGATAACCTTGGTATCACCCGTTACTACAACAACGCCTGCCTCTTTGGCAGTCTCAGCCATCGAAGCTATAACCCTGTCCAGAAGGTCAATATCAAGCCCCTCCTCAAGAATACATCCGCAGGTTATATATTTCGGAACAGCTCCGCTCATAAGAAGATCGTTAACAGTTCCGCATACGCAAAGCCTTCCTATATCTCCTCCGGGAAACTCAAGAGGTGTAACCACAAAGGAGTCTGTGGTAACAGCAAGCTTTCCTGCGCCGGGAACCACAGCCGAGTCCTCGAGTTTAGATAAATACTCATTATTAAAATGTTTGGCAAATACCTCTGAAATAAGTTTGGAAGTCGACTCTCCGCCACTTCCGTGAGCCATAGTTATTCTCAAGTTAATGCCTCCCCGAAATATAGTAGTTATAACAGCTTCCCTCGGTTGAAACCATACATGCTCCGTGTGCATTGTCCGGAGTACAGCTCTTTCCGAATAAAGGACACTGATTCGGGCTTATCTTGCCCACAAGGACCTTTTCACATGAACATCCGGGTGGCATATGATCCTCATCAAGTCCTGCACTTCCGGCATCATATTGTTTGTACTCCTGCCTCAAAATCATTCCTGAGCCTGAAATTTTGCCCATTCCACGCCATGATGAATCAGAGCACTCAAAGTACTTATCAACGCATTTTTGGGCAGTTTCATTGCCATTTGGAGTAACTGCCTTTTTATACAGATTCTTAAATCCACCCTTGCCCTTCATCTTAACAAGAGCATAGATGGTTAAAAGAAGCTGCTCTCCTTCAAATCCCGAAACCACAAAGGGAATTCCAAGCTCTTTTGCAAGGTCTTTAAAAACTCCCTCGCCGGTCACAGCAGCCACATGTCCCGGAGCGATGAAGCCATCAATTCCGCCTGCGTTATTTACTACCCATCTGATAACCTCAGGCATCGTCTTGAGTGATGTAAGAAGCTTAAGATTATTTATATTCTCCTCCATAGCTTTCTCAATCACCATTGCGTATACAGGTGTTGTAGTCTCAAATCCAATTGCTGCAAAAACATAATTTATCGCCGGATTTTCTTTTGCCAAAGCTATTGATTCCATCGGCGAGTAAAGCATCCTTACATTTGCTCCCTCTGCCTTGGCATCGGCCAATGACATCTTGCTTCCCTTGACCCTGATGAGATCACCGAATGTCAAAACACAGGTATTCTCGGTAAGAGAAAGCTCTACAAGTTTATCTATAACCGCAGTCACTGTGACACATACGGGACATCCGGGACCTGAGATAAGTCTTATCTTTGGCGATAACATCGCAGGAATCCCATTTTCAGAAATCGCAGCTGTATGTGTTCCGCAGACCTCCATGATCCGCACTTCATCACCGTCATAGTTTTTCAGCTCTTCAATTACTGTCTGCAAAAAATTATCAGCCGCCAACGCTTATATCCTCAATCTCTCTGAACATCTCTTCAAGTTCATCCGCCATGGAATCATCCATGGTCTGAATGATGCAACCTGCATGAACGAGAACTCTGTCTCCGATATTCACTTTAACAAGTCCAGCCTCTGCAGTTACAATATTTCCGCTAAAGTCAACAGTGGCTTTAGTTCCTTCAAGTCCTATTACTTTTCCGGGTAATGCTACACACATAAATTTCTCCTGTCTGTGCTTTCGGTCAGCATCGCATAGTATGCCTGGCCGAGTGAAATACCTCCGTCTCCCAGCGGAACCTTTCGGTTCCAGTAAACTTCAAAGCCACAGCGCCTAAGTTCCTCTGCAGCTCTGCCAAGTATGATCCTGTTGTTAAAAACTCCGCCGGAAAGGCATACAGTATTTAATCCTGTTTCTTTTTTTAAAGCCGTAAAGGCCCTTATGATCATGTCTACCACCGCCATATGAAAGCCATATGCTATAGCATTTCTATCTGCGGCCTTAGTATTATAACACATGTATATATCTTTAAATAAGGAGACCTGATCAAAGATGAGCCCTTTATCAGTCTCACTCATTTCAAACTCAAAATTCGGATAATCTCTCACGCCGCCAGCCATAAAGCTCTGAGCGCTTTTCTCAAGATTTACTGCACATTCACCCTCATAGGTGTTATAACTGCAGACATCAAGAAGCGCAGACACTGCATCAAAAAGCCTTCCCATACTTGATGATCTGAAAGACCCTGCTCCCACTTTTTGAGCTGCCATCATCATTTTGAGGTTTTTGTCATCTGCAAAAAGAGCTTCATCCAACATTCCTTCACCGATACATTGCCCTATGTAGCAATTCATCGTCTGAACAGCGTTCTTGGCGGCTTCATCTCCGCCTACAAGATTCACATAAGAGAGATGCCCTTTTCTTGATGGGTTGCATTCATCTATAAAGACAAACTCCCCACCCCATATAGCTGCATCTTCCCCGTAGCCGGTTCCGTCAAAAGCCGCTCCAAGTGCAGAACTTAATCCATTTTCGGCCATAACGGAATATATATGGGCAAAATGATGCTGAAGCCTTAACTGTTTTAAGCCCATCTTCGATGCCATATATGATGATGCATAAAGCGGATGCAGATCACTTACAACTACTGTCGGTTTCAGTGAAAAGAGCTTTTCATAATGCTCCTTTACATGATTCCAAAACTCCATAATATCAATATCATTACTGAGGTCTGAAATATAATGAGTTGTCAGAACTCTGTCTTTTTTGGCAAAGGATATCGTGTTCTTAAGGTCTCCTCCGACTGCAAGAACACAGTCTTCATTTTCGGCAAAAGACTCTTTTCCTTCTATAACAAACGGCAATGGAGCATAACCTCTGGCCCTTCTGATAAACTGGGCAGATTCTCCGGAGGCGATGTTTATTGTAAATACTACAGAATCGTCCTGAGCAATATTTATTTTTCTGTCATGATAAAGAATTCCACCGATCTTATCAAGAAAAGTCTCACGGAATAATTCATCATCAAATATGATCGGATTTCCCGATCTGTTACCACTGCTGACAATAAGAGGTCCCACAGCATCGCAGAGAATCCTGTGTATTCCTGCCGATGGCAGAAAAGCGCCTATATAACTGCTTCCCTTGTCAACTTCAAACGGAAAGTCTGTTTTCTTTTTTATAAGAACTATAGGCCTTTCGGAAGATTCCAAAAGTTCTTTTTCTTTTTCGCTTATATAAGCTGCCTCTGATGCAGCCTCTACAGATGAAAACATAACAGCAAAGGGTTTATTCTCTCTGCCCTTTACTTTCCTTAACAACGCAGCTGCTTCGGATGTCGGAACGCAGACAAGCTGATATCCCGATACTCCCTTAAGTCCGATGATCTTACCGGCTTTAAGATCATTAATTGCCTCTCCTACCGCGTCTTCTTTTTCAAATTCAAGCTCATAATCATTTTCATCTATCTGCACATATTTCATCTGTGGTCCACAATCATGGCATGAAATAGTCTGTGCATAATGTCTTCTGCCCTTTCCGTATTCATCAAGGCAGTTATGACACATATCAAAGTCGATCATTGTAGTCGTATCCCTGTCATAGGGAAGACTGTTTAAGATGCTGAACCTTGGGCCGCAAACTGCGCAGCTTATCAGCGGATGACGATACCTTCTGTTTCCCTTATCAAGAAGCTCGTTCATACAGTCATTGCAGATACCTATGTCCGGAAGAAATACAGGGATTTCATCATTAAGATTTATCTCAGAGCTTTCAATGATCAAAAAGCTCTCCGGAACCTCAGTATCTGAAGGTGCATCAAAGGCATTAACGGAAATAATATAAGCTCCTTGTGGCATCTCTTTTTCAAGCAAACAAATAAAAGAGGCAATATCTGCTTCCTTACCGGAAATGAGTATCTCGACAGCTGCCCCTATATTCTTAACATAGCCTTTAAAGCCGTATTCAGTTGCCTTTTCTGCAATAAAGGGGCGATAACCAACACCTTGTACCGCCCCTTTAACTGTTATGATTTTTATCATTATTTGTTTTCTGCAGGTGCTTCCTGCTTGGGTGCCTGAGCTGCCTGCGCTGCAGGAGCTGCTCCCTGTGCCTGTGCTGCCTGTGCTGCCTTAGCCGCAGCTGCAGCAGCTGCTTTTTCCTTGGCTGCCTTCATGAGTGCTTCCTGAGCAGCAATAGCTTTCTCAGACATCTTGAAGGTCTTGGTAACTTTCTCTGAACCGGGCTCCTGGAATCTGAGTCCCATAGAAAGTGACTTCTTAGGACAGTTATCAACACAGCATCTGCACTGAATGCAGCTCATAGGTCTGATTGACCAAGTCTTCTCAGCCTTATCCACGGTTATTGCATGGGTTGGGCATTTAATTGAACATAATCCGCAAAGGATGCAGAGGTCCATATCATTCTCAACATGTCCTCTTGTTCCCTCGGGATACTCTTTTTCAGCCTTTCTTGTCTTGGGCTTTGAAAAGAGATTATGTAATACTGTTTTATTAAAGCTTACAATTGCCATTGTGGTCTCCTTTAAGTGAAAAACATCTCTTTTAACAAATGATTATCTCTCTGTACAGCTGATACATGGATCAATTGTAAGAACAAGAATAGGCACATCAGCAAGGTCGCATCCCTTAAGTGTCTCAACAAGTCCTGAAAGATTTGCAAAAGTGGGGGTGCGGACTCTCATTCTGTCTATGAACTTAGTACCGTTAGCCTTAACGTAATAGATAGCTTCTCCACGAGGCTGCTCTATTCTCATTACATATTCGCCATTTGGCATTCCCTTAACAGGAACATCAATATCTCCTGCAGGCATGTGGTCAATGAGCTGACGGATAATGTCAAACGCCTGGAAAATCTCCTTGATACGGCATTCTGTACGAGCATATGAATCGCCTTCATTAGATACAATTGGTTCAAAATCAACATCGCCGTAAGCGCAGTATCCTGTAGTTCTGATATCTCTTGCAATGCCGCTTGCTCTAAGGAAAGGTCCTGCGCATCCAAGTGCATCAGCCTGCTCAGCAGTAAGGATTCCAACTCCGCGAAGTCTTGTCTGAACTGCCATATCGTTAAGGAAAGGCTTGGCAATAACCTTAAGATCTTCTTCCATCTTGTTGATTCTCTGGTAGAAGTCCTTCAGCATCTCATCGGATACATCTCTTCTGATTCCGCCAACCTTCATTACTGAGAAGATTACACGTCCGCCTGTTGAAGCTTCAAACATATCAAGAGCTTCTTCTCTGAGTCTCCAGCATTCCATGTAGAGTGACTCAAATCCAAAAGCATCGGCAAGAAGTCCAAGCCAAAGCAGGTGTGAATGAACTCTTGAAAGCTCAGACCAGATTGTACGAAGGTATTTAGCTCTTGAAGGCACATCAATATCCATTATGTGCTCTACAGCTTCACTGTATCCAAGTCCGTGTCCAAGTGAGCAGATACCGCAGATACGCTCAGCAACATAGACCATCTCATTAAAATCTTTTTTATCAACCAGCTTTTCAAGACCTCTGTGGATGAATCCGATTGAAGGGATAGCTTCAACAACTTTCTCATCCTCCATTACAAGGTCAAGATGAATGGGTTCCGGAAGAACCGGATGCTGGGGTCCAAATGGAATTACACTTCTAGTAGACATTTTGGTTCCTCCAATTATTTAAATGGTGTCTCAATCGCTGTGCGATAGAGCTTGCCTTCAAAATCAATATTGATCATCTTAATCTGAACTCCGAAAAGATCATGCATTTCATTCTCATAAATGAATGCGCAAGGGAAAATACTTGTGATACTTGAAATTTCCTGATCCTCAGGGAGTACCATCTTGATATTCTTCATCTCAAGGTCTTTTCCGAAAGTATAGATAAGCTCATATGCATCAGGAACTCTTGTTGCACACTGCTGAATAAGATGATATCCGGCAAATTTAAGCTTCTGAGATTCATCGATAATGCTCTCGGGATTAACAGTTATAAATTCTGTATTCACTGTTTAATTTTCTCCTTTCTCAGAATTATTTGCCGCAGGGGCAGGAGCCGGTGCAGGCTTAGGTGCTGCAGCTGCAGGAGCTGCTGGCTTTGGAGCCGGCTTGGCAGTAGCTTTGATCTTCTCTTCTGCCTGCTGTCTAAGTGCTTCCTCTGTAAGTACGGCATCATACTGCGTGCTTGGATCGTAATCGTCAGCAGTCATATGAATAGCCATCTTGGAATAATCTACTGTGCAGTATCCCTGCTTCATAGATGCTTTTAACTTCTGTCTCTTCTCTTCAAGAATGCCTACAGCCTTAACCACACCCTCAATAAGTGCTTCAGGTCTTACAGCACATCCGGGAACGTATACGTCAACAGGAACAACCTTGTCTGCGCCTCCGAGAATGTTGTAGCATTCCTTGAAAATACCGCCGTCACATGCGCATATACCGCAGGCTACAACAACCTTTGGATCAGGCATCATATTGTAAAGCTGTCTTACAACAGGAGCTGTCTGTGCATTGATACCTCCTGTAAGAAGCAGCACGTCTGCATGCTTGGGGTTTCCGGTATTGATGATACCAAATCTCTCAACGTCATAGAGAGGTGTCATGGTAGCAAGAACTTCTATATCACAGCCGTTGCAGCTGGAGCCGTCATAATGTAACACCCATGGTGATTTTGCAATGTTCATTGATTTACTTCCCTTCTATTCTTATTTCAGTACGTTAAGGATCAGCAGATTTGTTCCTGCAAATACCAGGATAACTGCCCATGTAACCTTCAGCATTGTGATGTATTTAACTCGTGGGAACACATTATCAATAAGTGTCTCAATGAAGAATACAACCACACAGGCGATAATTGCCCAGATTCTGCTGATAGGACTCTGCGTAATGAAGAACATTCCAACAATACCCATCATCAGGACTGTGTCGTACCACTCTGCAATCTCAACAAGAGCAAGGTTAGAACCGGAAAGGTCTGTTGTAAGACCTTTTACCATTTCCTGGTGCATATGATGTGATGTACTCAGGTCAAACGGTGACTTGCGAAGCTTGATTATCAGAATGAATACAAATCCGATAAAGAAACCGGGAATCTGTATGATAGCAGGTGTGCTTGCCTTAACAAGGTCGTTTACCATGAAGCTTCCCTGTGCATAATAGAATCCGATGGCAACAAGAAGTGTCATAGGCTCATAGCACATCATCTGAAGGAGCTCACGCTGAGCACCCATGATACTGTATGGTCCGTTGGTTGAAAAAGCAGCCATTACCATAAGTACCTCTGACATTGACAGCGCGAAGAAAACAAGAAGCATATCTCCGCCCGCAAAGAACAGGCAACCTGTAAATACAGTCATGATAAGATATCCTGTCACAAACAGAACCTGGATACTGTTAACAACGGTGGTCTGCTTATGAAGGAGCTTGTTTACGTCATAGAAGGGCTGAATAATCGGCGGGCCCTGTCTTCCCTGCATACGTGCAGCGAAAAGTCTGTCTGTACCGGAGAGAAGTCCTCCGATAAGCGGAGCAAGTATTAAATAAAGTACAGCTTTTATTATAAAGTTAATTTCCATCAGATAGCACCTCCAACAACGATGATCAGCATTACTGCCACCAGGACAGCTGCTACCCAGATACAAGGCCAGAGAAGTTTCTTTTCACCGAAATATTCTTCCATGTACCAGTTAGACATGTAAAGAGCTCTCTCTTTACCGAATGAATCTATATAATGTCTGTCATCACCGGCGTTAACACCTGCAACGTAAGACATCGTCATCTTGGAGTTCTTACCGATTGAGAGGATTCTTGATCCGATAGGGATCATGAATACCATAGCTACCATGATCATCATGATGATGACATCACTTCCGCCGATAACATCAGGAATGTTTGCGTGATAAGCCTCATCAAGGATTGGCTGTACCATATGTCCTGACATCCATGGGAATGCAAAGCACATGATGATTATAAGTGAAGTAAGAGGGAAAATCGAAACCAGCTCACTTCTTGGTGTTATATCTTCCAGCTCAAATGACTGGTGGATAACAGTACAGATCTTGCCAAGCCATTTAGCCCAGTAGAAAAGAGTACTTCCTGAACCAAATACAAGGAAAAGAACAAGCCATACAGAACCTGAATCAACGAAGGACTTAAGTGCTGCCCACTTTGATACGAGCATTCCGAACGGTGCCATGAACATACCACAGATACCGATGATCATAATGAATGCAAGTCTTGGAAGCTTGATGATAAGACCGTGCATATCCTCAATGTCACGGCTGTGCATACAGTTCTCGATATCTCCGACAGTCTGGAACAGAAGTGACT
>JAEEGF011846587.1_pt1 | contig 12682 bp, 11 predicted proteins | sample 9134171 | NCBI WGS metagenome assembly JAEEGF01 (sample SAMN16246542, study PRJNA631951) | gut metagenome | biome: gut microbiome; feature: rumen; material: AP-attached | host: Bos | place: Iran: Karaj | collected 2018-10 | reverse complement strand
TCCTGCTCGGTGCCGTGGAGAGATATGATGGTAAATTCATCACCGCCGGCTCTGTAGATCTGATCTCCCACAAAGATTTCCTTCAGCACACTGGCTGCATCTTTCAGGAGTCTGTCACCGTCGTTGTGGCCAACATTGTCATTGATGGATTTAAGGCCGTTCAGATCGCAGAACGCAACACTGAAGGGCTTTGGATGAAGCTTTAACTTGGTGGATAATTCATCGACATTGACATTCATGCAATTACGGTTATAAACACCGGTGAGCATATCTATAGTACTTAAATATTCAAGTCTTTCCATGATCATATGGTTTGCAACTTCCGATGAAAGGAAGAAGGAAACCAGTTCAATAGTCTCTTTTAGTCTGACTATCTGCTCTGTATCGAAATTAGTGATGTACAGATAACCGATAATGGCATTCTGATGCACAAAAGGAACAAGAATGAGACTATGAACATCGTTTTGGCGAAGGGTAGCAACCCAAGCCGGGGATTTTGTTTCATAGTACAATATGTCATTTTCGTCTTTTATAATAATACAATTGGTTTCACCCACCAGACCTTCCCAGGTTTCAACAATTTCGTAAGGAATATCTTCAAAGACTTCTTTGATGCATATTTCATCATTCCTGACCGACTCACTTATGACATCGAATTTGAAGAGATCAGGAGTGACGGTCATGATGCAGGTTGCATAGGCATTGGTATATTCGCGGATATCCTTTGTTACAATATCCATACTGGCCATGAAGTCATCTTCATTTCGAAGCTGAAGGCAGGTCTTTATAACAAAGCTTGCGATATCCGGTGGCACAGTAGCATACTTGCCGGTATCCATCTCTTTGTTAAGCGTGTAGCTGAACATACAATATTTTACATCTTCCTCATCGTTGTCTTCTACCGCCAGCGGCACAAGAATATCTTCGGTCCAGAAGCCGTACATGTTGGTGGTATCTACATAAGTATGTATGTATTCGTCATTCCATGCTGACTTAAAACAGATATCCTCAAATTTAGGTTCTTTTGGCAAAAAAGTAGTATAGGGCTGGCCTTCAACGCTCTCGGCATTCGGATAATCAGTATCCTGAAACATGCTGATAACATTTTCTTCGAAAATCTTGTTTATCACAAAGAAAGTAATGCTTCCTACAGAACCGTCATCATTCTTTTTAACTGCAAGCACAGCGCTTGCCAGGTGCATGGCGCATGCGGCTGTTTTAAGCTTTTCGTATAGTTTACTGTTTGACATGTCATAATCTCCTGATAAATGTACCCATAGTTGACGATTATGTATATAACGATAAAATTCTAACTATATAATAGTAACAAATTGTCTCTTAATCAAATGTTTTTATGCTTACAAGTCATTAAAAATGAATAAAAAAAGTTAGTAAAGAATGATAAATACTAGCAAAATATAGGGCTGATTACTTTCTTGGTGGGTGCTTTTGAAGTATAATATATGTAAAACAGGGCTAATGTGGAAGGAGGTAAGTGTATGAGTGAGACATATATCTGGCTTCTTATCGCTGTAGTGTTGGCGGTGGTGGAACTTGCAACTCAGGGGCTCGTCACTATCTGGTTTGCGGTTGGCGCTCTTCTTGCATGTCTATCGGCCGCTTTCGGAGCTTCTATTCCGGTTCAGTGTGTGATATTTGTGATTGTTTCCACTTTTGTACTTGTAGCTGTAAGACCTTTGGCTAACAGATACATAAACAGTAAGATTAAAAAGACCAATATAGATGCACTTATTGGCAGGAAGCTGATTGCAAAGACAGAAATAGATAATATTCACGGAACCGGTAAAGTGGATATGGATGGATCAACCTGGATAGCCAAGTCCAGCGACGATAATGTTATTATCGGAGCCGGCGAGGAGGTAGAGGTTGTCAGAGTATCCGGTGCGAAGCTTATTGTTAAGAAGCTTAATAATATGCCGGTTTTGTAAAAAACAAAAACATGTGAAAAGTACAAAGGGGGTACTGAAATGGTTATAGTTGCTGTTATTATTATTCTTTTGATTATTCTTATCGCTGCTAACATTAAGATTGTTCCGCAGGCACATTCTTACGTGGTTGAGAGACTTGGTGCTTACAAGGAAACCTGGGATGTAGGTCTTCATATCAAGGTTCCTTTTATCGACAGAGTTGCAAGACAGGTTGACTTAAAAGAGCAGTACTGCGATTTTCCGCCTCAGCCTGTTATCACGCAGGATAACGTTACCATGCAGATTGACTCTATCGTCTTTTTCAGAATTTCAGATCCCATGGCTTATGCATATGGTGTAAGAAATCCTATCGGAGCTATTGAGAATCTTACAGCCACAACACTGCGTAACGTAATCGGTTCACTTACTCTTGATGAGACTCTTACATCCCGTGACCAGATCAACGCACAGATGCAGGATGCGCTTGATATTGCCACAGATCCATGGGGAATCAAGATAACAAGAGTAGAGCTTAAGAACATCAATCCTCCTGAGCAGATCCGTGATGCCATGGAGAAGCAGATGAAGGCAGAACGTGAAAAGAGGGAGAAGATTCTTTTTGCAGAAGGTGAAAAGCAGTCACAGATCACTGTTGCAGAGGGTGAAAAGCAGAGTAAGATTCTCCAGGCTGAGGCTGACAAGCAGGCTACAATCCTTAGAGCTGAAGCTGAGAGAGAAAAGAAGATCCGCGAGGCAGAAGGTCAGGCTGAAGCCATCAAGAGTATTCAGCAGGCTAACGCTGAAGGTATCAGAATGTTGAAAGAAGCCGGTGCTGACGAGGCAGTGCTTACTCTTAAGAGTCTGGAAGCCTTTGAAAAGGCCTCCGACGGACAGGCTACAAAGATCATCGTTCCATCAAACATTCAGGGAATTGCCGGACTGGCAGAGTCCATAAAGGAAATTGTAAAGTAAGGAACTGAAATGTCAGACATAAAAAGTAATCCGAGATTTAGATCAAAACCGCAACTGGTCATTTATTTCCTAAAGGGAAGCGTGGTATTCTTTGCACTGAGTATTGTTTTCTCAATGCTGGTAACCTTTTTTGACCTGATCGGACCAAAGATTATTCAGTATACTGTGGATTATTGTATCGGAGACACTGTCGCGGAAAGCGGCAGTGTCCCGGCTTATTTAAGTGCAATCATGAATAGATTGGGTGGTAATGAGTACATTCGGGAACATCTTTATGTGATTGCGATTGTGGTAGCTGTAGTAGCTATTCTGGGAGCTGTCAGCAGGTACATGTTCCACATTTTAAATTCAATCGGAGCGGAGACTCTTATTCGCAGGATGAGGGACAGGCTTTTTGAGCATATTATGCATCTTCCCTTTACCTGGCACGGAGAGAACAGAACCGGGGATATTATACAGAGATGTACCTCCGATGTGGATACGGTTAAAATGTTTATTTCAGAGCAGATGTCTGCCCTGTTTCGTATAGTTATCAGAATTATATTTGCCATGTATTTCATGATAGGAATTAATGGCAGACTTTCACTGGTCTCAGCAGTTTTTATTCCGATTATCGTTATTTATTCCAGCTTTTTTCACAACAGAATACGAGATGAATTTGAAAAAGCAGATACCGAGGAGGGAAGGCTTTCGGCCACAGCTCAGGAAAACCTTACCGGGGTCAGGGTCGTAAGGGCCTTCGGAAGAGAAAAATACGAAAGAGACCGATTTGAAAAGCAGAATTATGAGTATTCAAACCTTTGGATCAATCTTATGAAGACTCTTTCAGCATTCTGGGCTTCGAATGATTTTATTTCGGGTCTTCAGGTTATGCTGATTACTGTAGTGGGAGCTGTTTTTTGTGTAAAAGACCTGATCACTGTAGGTGAGTACCTGGCGTTTGTAGCTTATAACTCCATGCTGGTATGGCCGGTAAGAGCTCTCGGCAGGATTATTTCCGACTTGAGTAAGGCCGGGGTGTCCATTGACCGAATCATGTACATCATGAACTCGGAAGAAGAAAAAGATGTGGAAAATCCAAAGGAACCATCCTTTGATAATGATATAGTTTTTGATAATGTTTCTTATGCGTATGACAATGGAACCACTGATATTCTGAAAAATGTCAGCTTCAGGATTAAGCCCGGAACCACTGTGGGAATTCTGGGAGGTACAGGTTCCGGCAAATCCACCCTGATGTATCTCATGGACAGGCTTTACAACCTGGGAGAGGGGCAGGGTAGGATTCTTATAGGCGATACCGATATAAAGGAAGTAAGGGCGAGTTACCTGAGGAAAAATATTGGATTTGTTTTGCAGGAGCCGTTTCTTTTCTCCAGAACTCTTTCGGAGAACATAGGCATAACCCAGAAGAAAAAGGACTTCAAGGAAATCAGGCATGCAGCTAAGATTGCGGCTCTTGATGAGACCATTGAAAGCTTTAACCAGGGCTATGATACCTTTGTGGGGGAAAGAGGTGTAACCTTGTCGGGAGGGCAGAAGCAGAGGACTGCAATTGCTCAGATGCTGGTTTCAAAGCCGCCTGTGATGGTATTCGACGATTCGCTGTCTGCCGTTGATACTCAGACAGATGCAAAAATCAGGGCTGCGTTGGCCAAGGATACCAAGGAAAGCACAGTTATCCTGATTTCACACAGAATCACTACACTTATGCATGCTGACAATATCCTGGTTCTTGATCATGGAAGGCTCGCTCAACAGGGCACCCATGAAGAATTGATAAGTACAGAGGGCATATACAAAAAGATTTATGATATACAGATGCAGGGAATATGAACGAGAATAATAATGTAGAAGTAAAATTGCCCTTCTTTGGGATACCAAAACTATATCCGTTTCTAAAGCCTTATATTCCAAAAATTGTCATTATGATAGTTCTTGGATTTATAAGCTCGCTTATAGACTCAATTTTTCCTCTGTTTAATCAGTACGCACTGGATAATTTTGTGGGGAAAAAGACCCTGGACGGGCTGACGGTTTTTATAGTTTTATATGTGGTCATACTTCTTTTTCAGGTGGTGGATAATTATATAAGTGCCTATATTTGCGGACAGATGGAACTTTTGACGGACAGAGATCTTAGAAATGCAGCCTTTAACCACCTGCAGACTCTTTCCTTCGCCTATTTCAATCAGAACAATGTGGGATATATTCACGCAAGAGTAATGAGCGATACCGGTAAAATAGGAATGCTGGTGTCCTGGCGAATGATGAACATTGTATGGTGCGGGGCCTATGTTATCTGTGTCATAATCATGATGCTGAGCCTTAATTTCAGGCTGGCTCTGTATGTCCTTATTTTGGTGCCCATTGCAGTACTCCTTGTCATGTATTTCCAGAAAAAGCTTATTGTTCTTAACAGAAATATCCGTGAGATCAACTCCACCATAACCGGCAATTTTAACGAAGGAATTACCGGTGCCAAGGCAATAAAGACCCTTGTGGTAGAGGATAAGATCCAAAATGATTTTGAATCGGATACGGCTAAAATGAGGAGAACCTCCATATTTGCAACCCATTACTCCGCGTTTTTTACCTCAGCCGTAACCATGCTTTCTTCCGTTGCGGTAGCCCTGGTGCTTTGGAGGGGCGGGGTCATAACCATGGAGGGTATAATTCAGATCGGAACTCTTTCTGTATTCATATCCTATGCCCTTGGTCTTATGGAACCGATTCAGCAGGTTATAGTGACTATTTCGGAAATGATATCGGTGCAGGTAAATGTTGAGAGACTTTTTAAGCTTCTTAACACTGAATCAGATGTGGCTGATACACCGGAAGTAGTAGAAAAATACGGAGATACCTTTAATCCCAAAAAAGAGAACTGGGAACCACTTTTCGGCGACGTGGAATTTAAGGATGTCTCATTTCATTATCCCGATGGCGAGGAATATGTTCTTGAGCACTTTAATCTCAAGGTGCCCCAGGGCACAAATGTCGCCATAGTCGGTGAGACCGGTGCGGGTAAATCCACATTGGTAAATCTGGTGTGCAGATTTTTTAAACCCACATCCGGACAGGTACTTATTGACGGCAAAGATGCTGCACTTCGTTCACAGCTCTGGCTTCACAGCAATATTGGATATGTCCTTCAGACACCGCATCTTTTTTCCGGAACTGTAAGGGATAATTTAAGATATGGTAATCCCGATGCCACAGAGGAGGAAATCTGGAATGCCCTTAAGCTGGTATCTGCCCAGGATATTGTGAAACGCATGGAAAAGGGTTTGGACAGCGATGTGGGAGAGGACGGTGATATGCTTTCCACCGGAGAAAAGCAACTCCTTTCTTTTGCCAGAGCTATTCTTGCCGATCCGAAGATTCTGGTTCTTGATGAGGCAACGGCATCGATAGACACAGTGACAGAAAAGGCCATCCAGGATGCCATTGTCACTGTGACAAAGGGCAGAACCTCATTTGTAATCGCCCACAGATTATCAACCATTGTGGATGCGGATATAATCCTTGTGGTTCAGGATGGTAAGATTATTGAGAGAGGAACCCATTCAGAGCTTATGGCCATGAAGGGCTATTACCATGAGCTGTTTACCAGACAGTTTGATGAGGCCAGCATTGATATGGCTATGGGGTGATGGAGTTAAGGGATGGATATAGCGGTTTTTAGTGACATTCACGGCAATTATAGTGCCCTTCAGGCGTGTATTGATGTGGCCGTAGGTAAGGGAATAACCAATTTTGTTCTTCTCGGGGATTATGTTACCGACTGCCCCAATCCGCAGAAGACCATGGAACTTATATATGTGTTAAAACAGTATTTTAATACCTATATAATTCGTGGAAACAGAGAGGAGTACCTGCTTAATTATCGCAAAAATGGAGGGGATTTTTGGCGCAAGGGGTCGGCCAGCGGATCGCTCCTTTACACCTATGAAAATCTCACGGACAAGGATTTCAACTTTTTTGATTCATTGCCTACCTATGGTGTGTTTCAACAAAAGGGATTTCCTGATTTTGAGTATTGCCATGGGTCCCCCGGAGAGGTCAGTGAACCTCTTTTTAAAGAAAAAAGAAATACAAAAAAGGTATTGTCACATTTAAAGTCGGGGCTTCTTTTACATGGTCATAACCATATTCAGGAAACTTACGTGTATCGTGGAAAAAAAGGAGTAAATCCGGGTTCTGTGGGGATTCCCTGGTACTATGACGGCAAAACTCAGTTTTGTATTCTTCATGGAAATGGAAAGACCTGGGAAGAAGAGTATTTTCAGCTTGAATATAACAGAAAAGAAATATTAAGGGATTTCAAGAATTCCGGTATATGTACATATGCTCCTGCCTGGGCTGCGGTCACCATGCATACCATCAGGACGGGAGTTGATCTTAATCAGACAGTGCTGCTTCGGGCCATGAGGCTTTGCGAGCAGGAGAGAGGCGTTGTGAGATGGCCCAATATTCCGGAAAAATACTGGGCTATTGCTCTTAAGGAAAACCACATAGATCTGCATGGAAAAGAAATACCACACAAATCTGAATAGATAATATAAAGGAGATCAGATATGTCTGAAAGATTTGCTTCAAAGCAGGAACTTATAAAGAGTGCCTACAAGAAGATATTCATGGCGAGTATATTTGTGCTTTTGGCAACAAATATAGGCATGATCGTAGACAATATTGTAGTGGGACGACTATTGGGAACTAATGGACTTGCTGCTATAGGATTCTTTGCTCCGATATCAACTGCAGTTGGTTTTTCTTACATTATCATTTCCGGTGCAGGAGTTATTTGCGGTAATTTTGTGGGCGCGGGTAAAAGAGACGATATACACACACTTTTTGTTTCTTCTTTTTTTACTTTATTTGTCATTTCAGCTGTCTTTGCTTTATTTTGTATTGTATTCAGAACATCTCTGGCAACACTTTTGGGGGCAGAGGGAGAAATACATACAGAATTGTGTGAATATATGGCAGGCTATTTACCCGGCGTTATTCCTCAGGTTCTGTGCGCCTTTCTCATGGGACTTGTAGCCTTTAACAACAGGATAAGGGATTCCTATATTTCAACCGGTGCAATGGTTATTTCCAATCTATTGGGAGATCTTTTGCTGATTGGACCATGGGGGTCTTTCGGGGTGGGGCTTGCTTCAACGATAAGCAGTTTATGCGGACTTTTGGTTCTTTTGCCCGGGTTTATGAGCAAGGATAGGACGATTCATTTTTGCAGGGTCCCATTCGATATTGTGATGGTATTCAAAGCCATGGGAAGAGGTCTTCCATCCCTTACTTTTGCGCTGGGAATGATGCTCAAGACAACACTGATAAACTATGCGATCAATCATTATATCGGTTCTGACGGAATAGCAGTAGTAAACGTCATGAATTCATTATGTGCCATAGCAGGTATTATTCCACAGGCATGTGCGGGCGCTTTTGCCACTATTGCAGGTCTGTATTATGGGGAAGAGGACAGAGACAGTATTTTGTATCTGTTTAAATATGGGATGAAAATTGGAGTAATACTATGTACACTTACCATGCTGGTTCTCATGATATTCTCTAATCCCCTGGCAAGAGTCTTCCTTACTCAGGGAGATGACATCATAAGATTGGGGCAGAGGATGATCTTACTGGGTTATACGTTTCTTCCCGTGAACCTTATTTTCAACATTCTTATAAGATCATATCAGGCTCAGGGCAGGATGACCCTGGTGAATATTATGGCTTTTGTGGAGACTGCACTTATCGGCGTTACGGCGCTTGTTCTTACTCCGATTTTTGGAGATGCGGGAACGTGGCTGGCCAATGCCATCGTAGATGTAATAAGCATTATAATTGTTTTGATTTCTGTCGTAGTCTGGAAAAAGAGTATTGATTTCTCTTCGGAGTCACTTCTTAAGATGCCAGAAGATTTTGGTGCTTCACCGGATGAATTTATAGAGTTCTCTGTCAAGAACCTTGATGATGTGAGCAGCGCATCCGAGGCTGTGGTGGATTTCTGCAAATCACGGAATATAAGCGGTAAAAATGCATTTTATTCAGGCCTTTGTGTTGAGGAAATGACCAGAAATATTCTTCAGCATGGTTTTACCCCCGGGAAAAACTATTCTGCAGATGTCCGGGTGGTTGTAAAAGATGGGCTTACTATCAGAATTCAGGATAATTGCAGAGAATTTGATCCCCGAAAGAGGATGGATATGATGAATCCGACGGAACCTGAGAAAAATATCGGTATTCGTCTGGTGGCTAATCTTGCCAAGAATATAGACTACTATAATACTGCGGGAATAAACACACTCATTCTGAAAGTGTGAGGTAAAAATACGAACGCCGGGGACTTAAGTCAGCACCCCGGCGTTCGCTATAAACACTTGAAGAAGCCTCAAGTATCATATTGTGGTATCCATTGATACGGAAGTATCCGCAGCAGTGGTTTTGGAAGCATCCTTGTCATATTGCTTCAGCTGATCATCCAGCCAGGAAGATTTCATCTTCTCGTACTTATCGGTAGAAATAGTTGTCTTGCCTGTGGAAGATGTTGCTGAGGATGAAGAAGCCTTTTGAGTGCTCCCTGTAGTTACTGATTCGGTTGCAGTGGTGGTGGAACCGGTCTCTCTGTATGCATTCAGAGCAGCTTTGTTTCCGACTTTATTAACATATGATTTCATAAGGGAACCATAGGAGCCGTTTTTTATACTGGAATAATCTCCGAGAAGGCTGCTCATACTGGAAACATAATCGTAAGATCCGGATAAGCTGCTAAAGAAGTTTGTGCTCATATTTACTCACCTCCTTGCGTTTATACAAGATGCATCAGAACTTCCTTTTTCTGACAAAAATCTATATTATCCTAGCCTCATTATGGGCTATAATAATACAATAATCAATTTATTAACTATAAAGAAATAATAATTATTATATTAAGTGACAGAAAGAGAGGACAAAGACTATGGAACGAGTTGTGAATTTTCTGAAAGAGGCGGGCACTTACTATCTTGCTACAGTAGATGGAGACCAGCCCAGAGTAAGACCCTTTGGTACTGCCCACATTTTTGAGGGCAAGCTCTACATCCAGACCGGAAAGGTAAAGGATGTATCAAAGCAGATTCATGCAAACCCAAAGGTTGAGATATGCGCGTTTATGAAGGGAGAGTGGCTCAGACTTGCGGGAGAGCTTGTGGAAGACGACAGAATAGAAGCGCGTCAGTCAATGCTTGATGCATATCCTTCTCTTCAGAATATGTACAAAGCTGATGACGGAAACACAGAAGTATTTTACATTAAAAACGCTACAGCTACTTTCAGCTCATTCACAAAAGCACCTGAAGTAGTAAAATTTTAAGGAAACACTGATCCGAAATATTAAATCAGCATTTCCTTAATGATCTAGCAGGTTACAACTATGCCCCCGTCGCCGGCATAGGTGGTGGCGACTCCGGCTGCATCCACAATGATGGCAGCTTTGAAGGGGATTTTTTTCATAATCATATCTTTTACTACACTGGCTCTTTCAAAACAGTTTACGTGGGTTATCATCAGAGTTTTTTCTTCGGGAGATACTACTTCCGAAGAAAGAACTTCCACCATTTTGATAAGAGCCTTTCTCATGCCTATTCCCTGACTTTTTTGAACGATTTCTCCGTTGACGCCTCGGCATACAGGCTTAATACTTAAGGTTGTGGCAACCAGAGCTTTCATACCGGTCAGACGACCGTTCTTACGCAGCGTTTCCAGCGAATCAAGAACAAAATATGTGATCAGATCATCCCTGAATTTTTCTAGAATAGGAACGATTTCTTCGAATTTCATACCTGACCGGGCAAGCTCAAAGGCTTTCAGCGCAATTTGCGCTTCACCGCAGCAGGCAGAGAGAGAATCGGATATATAAATGTTCTTCGGACCTTTTTCTTCGTGATAGAGATTTTTGCCCAAAAGCGCACTGTTGTAGCTTCCGCTTAGTTTGGAGGTAAGTGTTACAACATAAATATCATCCGCGTCACAGTCGTAGGCCTTCATGAAAAGCTCAGGAGAAGGGCAGGCAGTCCTGGCACAGTTAGGAGACGCTGCTACTTTTGCAAGATAATCAGCCTGGTCGAAGGTGTCATCATCTACAATAATGTGCTCGTCTATCTGAAGAATAAGCGGGATAACTTCAAATCTGGGATCTTTTCTATACTCAGCAGGAAGATCACAGCAACTGTCTACAACTATTTTAAAACTCATGCGGCCTCCAAAACCAGTAATATTGAAAGTGAATACATCATGTTACTGTTCACTCGCAATATAGTTCGTAAACAGTAATTACATCATAACATATCAGAGAAAAAAATGTATTTTTAATCATATGAACCAAGGATTTTTTTTACCTGGGATATTGAATTTCTGTAACTAAAAGAAATAGGGAATGTTTCGCCGTTATCCATGGTGACTTTGCCAAAGGTCTTTTTCTGCAAATGATTCACATTAATAAGACCGTTATCGTTGATGGGACATATCTGCGGAAAAACAGAGCATTGATCGTAAAAATTATAGATATCTTCGATCAGTTCCACGGTGCGTCCGTCATCAAGAAAAACCGTCAGTTCCGGACCCTTTTTTCTGACACATACTATTTCATCATTTTTAGCATAGATAGTGCCTGATTTACTGCGAAGTTCCAGAGTTGGGACAGGATCGCCCTTGGCTTCCTTTATCTGGTCCATGACAGCGGTGAGCTCCGCTACCCGGATAGGCTTGTCCAGAAAAATCAGATTTGGAATATCAAGACCGGATTCTTCATACTGCTTTCTGTAATCTATCTTGGAAGAGTTGAGTACTATGGGACTTACAACACCTGCGCCAAGGAGCATTTGAACAATGGCAAAGCCGGTGGGCTCCTCCAATGTCATATCCACAAATAGTCCGTCATACATCTGAGGATAGTGCATAAATGCTTCCACATTGCCATAGGAATCAATGTAAAGACGTTCACCCGTCTCTTTGAATAATCTGTCCGACTGTCTGCCCAAAAGCCTCTCAGTCTGTTTTCTGTCTGCTATGTTGTCATCACATACCGCTATATGCATCTTTTTTACCCCCAAAAAAGAAAAATCATATGAAACTAAAGGATACCGGTAACCAAACCATAACTGCCAGGAACAATAGCTGCAATACCAGTATAGCGGGAAGTCCGAATTTGAAATACCAATGCTTGGTTTTGTGCCTGAAAATCAGCATTCCCAGAATTGAACCAATACTTCCTCCGATAATTGCAACTGAAAATAGGGTCGCCTCGGGAATGCGGAAGGCGCCTTTTTTCGCCCTCCGCTTATCGCTTCCCATTAAGGCAAACCCCATAATGTTAACTATAAGAAAATATATTATTATGTAGTGCAAAGAATTCATTTATTGTTGTTTTTTTCAACTTCCTGCATCTTCATAGCGCGAACCTTGCAAGAGAGGCCAAACAGATTGATGAAGCCCTCAGCATCGTGATGATCATAAAGGTCACCTGTCTTAAAGGAAGCAATGCTCTCGTTGTAAAGAGAGTAAGGTGATTTTGTGCCTGCCTTGATGATGTTGCCCTTGTAAAGCTTGAAGGTTACTTCACCTGTAACGTACTTCTGAGTGGACTCGATGAAAGCCTGCTGCGCTTCGCGGAGAGGAGTGAACCATTTCCCTTCATATACTAGATCAGCAAATTTATTGCCCATATCTTTCTTCATTGTATAGGTATCACGGTCCAAAATCAACTCTTCAAGCTGCTGATGTGCCTCGTAAAGAATTGT
>JAEEGF012354883.1_pt1 | contig 12683 bp, 11 predicted proteins | sample 9134171 | NCBI WGS metagenome assembly JAEEGF01 (sample SAMN16246542, study PRJNA631951) | gut metagenome | biome: gut microbiome; feature: rumen; material: AP-attached | host: Bos | place: Iran: Karaj | collected 2018-10 | reverse complement strand
TGAGGATGAGCTGGAGGCTGTCGGAGCGGAAGACGGTGTCGCACTTGTTCTGCGCCATAAGACGCAGGAGCTGCCACCTGCGGAGAGTGCTGCGGGAGAATTCCTGGGATGATGGCTCCAAGGAGTCGAGGATGGCGAGGGCGGAGTCTGGCCGGTCGTTGATGATGGCCTGTGCCGCATCAAGGGCAGCACGCTCTTTCCCGTTGCCCACGCAGGCAGCGAGAATGATGGTGGCGACGATGATGTATAATAGTTTCCGCATGTTTGTCAAATAAATGCAAAATTATGGAATTAATATGAAACTTCCAAATAATAGAGCGTTCCTTCATGATAACCTTTTAGAAAATGTATCATTCTGCAATCGTCGTACAAACGCTTTTGGGGTGGATAGCACAGCTAAATAATTACTGATAGCACTACGATAACCCCTCAAATTGGTAAGGATGGGGAAGAACATAAGGGTGCCCAGATAGACCTGATTATCGACCGTGGTGATAGGACACCCTGTTTTTGATATGTGCCATGATTGAGATAGCGGTGCATGCTATAGGATTTTCACTCTTATACCTACCATTACGGTGCGCCCCCTGAGTTGATATTCGCCATTGAAGCGGGTGACGCCCTTGTCTGTCACAGTCCTGAACTGCTTGGTGTTGAATATGTTGAGACACTCTAAGCTGATGATTGTCCTCTTGAGGTGATATTCTACGTATTCGTTAACATACAGGTTGTTCCGATTTTCAGAGAAATAATTGTTGTAGTAGTATTTTGCCTGCGTGTTGAATGAAATGCTTTTTCCTGCCCACAGGACGAGTGAGGTGGAGTTGCCCAAAGTCCTGTAGAGTGTGTCGCCCCTCCTCCCGTCAGTATATGGCTGCGAAAGAATGTATGAGAAGACAGATGACAGCGCCATCCACCCTGACGGATTGGCACTGTATCCCAACATAGCCCTGAAGACATTTGTCCTACCCCTGTGCCTTGCTCCTTCGATGATGTACTCATTGTCATAACGCCCGAGTGTCAGGCTCTGCTGGATTTTGGAGTCGTATCTGAGAAAGCCCTTGGAGAATGACTGATCTACGGAGATGGTTTTGCTGAGATTGCCATCAGGATGGAGATAATAGTCAATCTCATTGCCGCTGAAGCGATAGGCCTCCGTGTTGGGAGACTTGATGACGGCATAGGTGACGGCGAGACTTGAAAACAACATCTTGATGATGTCCTTGTAGGTGACGGTGGCACTGGCTTTGATAGTGTGCCGCAGGCCGGCCTTCGCCGATTCGCTGTTGGCAAATGCCGTCCGGTAGTTTCTGAAGTATTTTGCGGTGAGCAACTCTGTGGCTGCCGGCAGAGATTGTCCGTATGTGACTGCCGCGTCATATTGCATTCCATGCTGAGTATGATAACTGAAAAAAGCGTAAGGAGCGGTGGAGAAGAACACCTTGCCGTAACTTCCCATGTTCATGTCGCTGGCATGGTAGTATCTGACTCCGACGGGTGCATACAGGTTCAGTTGTAGACTGCTGCCATGGTGCAGGATGGCTCTCGGCACCAGATGTACGGCGGACTCCACAGTCTCAAGGCGGTTGTCGCGCTGGATGATGTCGGTCGTGACCCTTTCGTATTTCATCTCTGCGGAGGCATCGGTGCCAAACATCATGAAAGGCACAAGTTTGGAAATCAGCGAGACGCTGCTGACCATGTGTATCTTGCTTTGGTGGATGTCCTGGCAGATGTACGGCAGCATCAGTTTGCCGACCTTGTCCGTCATTCTGAGTGTTGACGAGTAGTCGGCCACGCTCCCGTTGTCTCTTTTCTTTTTCGCCGTGATCCTGTTGGCTATCTCCAATGAGTGATTGTCCAAGTGCTGCGTGACGTCAGTGTTGACGGTTCCGTGTCCGCAGTTGAAGGCGGCAGATATGGTGAGCGCCTCTTTGAGATAGAGCCCGCTGTCGTTGATTTTGTAATTGAGGTTGCCATTCAGGTAGTTCATCTTGCTTTCAGACATATTGTCTTCGATGATGTCCAGCACACTGTCTGCCGACACGAGAAATACCGAATGCTCGGCAGAGTGGCGTCTCTCCCGGTCGTAGAGATAGTTGATGTTGTAAGTCAGCACCCGGTTCTTTCCAGTCTCCACCAGTTGGTTGACGGACAGGCTGTGGGAGTCATTCCTGTAAGAGAAGATATCATCAATGGATGGCTTGGCGGGCATCTGCATCCCTGTTCCTGAGTCCCCGTTCATGTCTCCTGGTGCGTTGATTTCCTGTCCGAGGTTACGGCCCGTATTGTTGGTCTTATAGAAAGAAATATTCTGTCTGCGTGGCCTGAAGTTCATCAGGCTGACAGAGACATCGCGGGAGAGCAGAGGCCACCCCGCCTTTGCGTCGAGGGTGGAGGCCCATGCTCCCTTAGCGCTGTTTTTCAACTTAATGTTGATAGCGGGGCTGTCGCCCCTCATCCTGCCCTGGAGCACCTTGGCCTCCTGGTGGTTCTCCATCACCTGCACGGTAGCGATGTCATCCGCGTTGATGTTGGTGGTGGCGATGGTGTAGCGCCCTCCCAGCAAGTCTGAGCCCTCGATGTAGAAGTCGCTGATCCATTTACCGTTGTATGAGATCTGGCCGTCGGAAGAGACGGAGATGCCAGGCATCTTCCTGAGCAGGTCTTCCAGCACCTTGTCTTCCTTCTTGATGTAAGAGGATGCATTGTAGGTGACGGTATCGCCGGATTGTCGGATTTTTTTAGCCTTTACCTCCACTTCCTGCAAGTTGAGCGTCTTGAATATGGAGTCAAGGTTGAGGCTATCCGTCTGTGCTTGGGAGAGGAGCGGCACCAACAAGGCAATGAAAAGGCATGGGAAGTATCTGTCTATGGTGAATACCGTCCGCATTTATTTCTCCAAGGGGTTGTAGTATTCCTGCCATGACTCGCTGACGGGCTGCAGTCCCCTCTCACCCCCTGCCTTGGGAACAAACAGCCTGATGTTGTTGTTCTTGACAAACTTGCCGGCATTGTTGTACATATAAGTCTCAAACTTCATCCACTCATCCTTGGACATCTTCCGGTATTTCCAGTCAAACTGCTTGACAGGAAGTCTTTTTTGGGCCAGCCCCTCCACCTCAAACATGAAATTCCGCCCGCTGTCAACGGCTCTCAAGATAAGTCCTTTCAGGCCTCCCAACTTCCATGGACCCAGCGGGACGGGTATAAGATCGGTATACCATACTTTCCATTTCCTTCCGCCGAACTCTCCCTCAGCGGCCTGGCAGCGGTAGCCCATGATGGTGTCCCTGTCCTCAGGCAGCAGTGTCCACTGGATGATGGGGACTGGCTCGATGTACTGGCAGACATCCTGCGTGAACGGCACGCGGTGGTTCACAGTGAGCATATTCTCCTTCATGTCACGCATGATGTCATAGCCCTGCCAGGTAATTTGGGGTGAGTCCATCTTTAGGGTTGTCTTCATCGACTCGGTGTTCTTGTCGTCGAGGTTTCTCAGGTTGATGCTGAAAAACGACACGTATCTCTTTCCGATGAGCAGCCACATGTCATCCTCAGCCTGCAGTGAGTCGTCGTCCTCCGTCATCCTGAACCTGTATTTGTAGGCAATCTCAGCGAGACTGCTGTCAACGACATTGTATTTGTCTGTATTCAGGTGCGTAATCAGGAAGGCCGGCCTGTCTATCGCGTAGGTCATCCGTACCTGAGCGTCTGCCATCTGGCAGAAATATAAGAATGCTGTGAGGCATGTTAAAAAGCGAAAATACGTTTTCATCATTGTTGAAAATACTTGAAAAAAGATTGGGAGATAAATGAATCACGGGGAAAGGTCCTTTTGTTGAGAGGTTTTATTGCAGTTTGAATGTTACTGGCATGTTGTAACGACAGTTGACGGGCTTGCCGTCCACCATGCCAGGTTTCCAGTCGGGCAAGGATTTCACCAGACGAATGGCCTCTTGTTCCAGAGCCTCACGGGCTTTCACCTGATTGATGCGCTTGTTCACAGCCACGGAATCATCCTCTTGGGACAAGGCATTCACATTAATCTCACTTAGCGTCTCCCCTTCAGGTTTTCTGGCTATCTCTACATCCGTGACTTTTCCTTCTGACGAGATACAGAAACCTACTACATAACGGCCCTGAACACCATTCTCATAAGCAATTTGGGGATAACGGAAATTCTGTGACACGTATGTCAACAGCGAAACCTGGCCACCAGGGAATTCCGGCATCACCTCCGGCACGTCATATACTTGCTTTCCGTTGACGGTTTTAACCACCCCTGTATCGGGCAAGGTGCTGATGGGCATTTGAACGTCCGATGTTTCAGGTTTCACATCAGGGATGGCACTTTCCTGTTCCACATTGCCAACATCCTCCTTCTCCTTGAAGTTGCTTTTCTCAACAACTGCTGCTTTGGGCGGAGCGGACGGTTCAACGACATCGGCATGAGAAGTGGGCGACCCACCGACATCACCAAGCGAGGTAGCCTGACTGACAAAACGGTGGCTGGCAAATGCGCCGAGGACAATCATTGTGGCGGGTATGATATAGAGCAGTCTCATGCGTGCCCATTTGCTGGATTTCTTTCTCATCATCATAGTAATTCGCTTTTTGAGAAGGCTGTGGTTGAATGCATTGGCAAAAGCATAACGGCTCCCGCGCACAGCATTCTTGATTAATAAAAGTTGATAATTGCGGGCTGTGATGCCTCTGCGCAGTACGGCATCATCGGCCTCATATTCATGAATCTCCCTCAGGGAGATGTCAAGCATCCAAATGCAGGGGTTGAACCACTGCAGGACTTCCACAAAAGCCACCAGCAGCGCATCCCAGGAATGACCATGGCGCACATGCGCCATCTCATGCAGCATCACGGGTGAGTCGGGGGCGCTGTCCGCCTCCCCCACCACGATGCTCCGCATCCAACTGAATGCGCCCAGTTCTCCGGCATGGCAATAGATGGTCACACCATCGTGCCTGTCCGTCCAGAGACAACCGCTTGGAATAAACCTCAGGAGACGGTATAATTGTCTGCCCTTTATCACCAGACATACCACCATTCCTATGAGATAGGTATAGACGAGCAGGTAGGCCCAGTTCCATCCGCTGCCATCCGTTGCCTCCTGATGTGCAACGGCAGTTTTCTCCCCTGCTACAATGGCAGGCATCCCCACCTCAATGACCGCCTGCCGTTGCTGTTCAAGCAAACCATCAAGGGAAAAATCCCAAAGCGGGATGTTGAGGCATGGCACCACCAACGACAAACCGATGATGAGCAGCAGCCCGATGCGGTTGAAGGCAAAGAATGTCTCCCTCCTCAGCAGCAGCGTGAATGGCAGGTAGAGTACGGCCAGGCAGAGGGCCGACTTGATGGCATATAGCGTGAATGCACCCATGGCTTTGGTTATTGACGGTTGACCAAGTCGAGCAACTCACGGATTTCCTTCTCGTCGATTTGCTCGTTTTCGACAAAGAAGCGCAACAGTGACGAGGCACTGCCGCCAAAGAAACTATCCTTCACATCCCGCATCACCCTACTGGTATATTCTGCACGGGAGATGACAGGGAAATAGAGGTATTGTTTGCCAGTTCCCTTCTTGTAATCTACGAAACCTTTAGTTGTCAGTATCTTCATATAGGTCGACACTGTGGTATAGGCAGGACGGGGCTCCTCATAGCGCTCCACCACCTCATGAACATCGGCGGCCTTACCCATGCTCCAAAGGATATTCATCACCTGCATCTCTGCCCTTGTGAGGGTCTTGTTATTTTCTTTTTTCATGTTCTAAAGTGTGTTTCGTTGTTGCAAATATAATACTAAGTTTTTAGTTATCTAAAACTTTAGTTGATGTTTTTTCATCAAAAGGCCTACTTTTAACATTTATTTTTAGTTATTCAACTTAGAAGGCCGGACAAGTCCGACAAGTCCGACTCATTGGACAATAAAATACACATTTATTTTGCTGTCTCGCAAAAAATGACTATTTTCGCAGCCAAAGTGCAAAGACCGTCATGGAAACGCAGAAGAAAACACTGATGGGAATGAGCCTTGCCGAACTGCGGCAGGTAGCCAAAGACCTGGGAATGCCCGCTTTCACCGGCGGACAGATGGCCGACTGGCTCTATCGCCGCCATGTCTCCGGCATTGACGAGATGACCAACATCTCCAAAGCCAACCGTGCCCGGCTGGCAGAGCAATACGACATCGGACTGATGCCGCCTACCGACTGCCAGCGCTCCGTCGACGGCACGGTGAAATACCTCTTCCCTACCAGCAACGGCAAGGAGGTGGAGACGGTCTATATCCCTGACGGTGACCGCGCCACGCTCTGTGTGTCATCGCAAGTGGGCTGCAAGATGCACTGCCTCTTCTGCCAGACCGGAAGACAAGGGTTTGAGGGCAACCTCACCGCCGGTGACATCCTCAACCAGATTTATTCCCTGCCCGAGCGCGACACTCTCACCAATATTGTGTTCATGGGGCAGGGCGAACCGATGGACAATCTCGATGCCGTGCTCCGCGCTACAGAGATTCTCACCGCCCCATACGCCTGGGCATGGAGTCCGAAGCGCATCACCGTTAGCAGCGTGGGCATCCGCGGCAAACTGCGCCGCTTCCTCGACGAGAGCGAGTGCCACATCGCCATCAGTCTGCACACCCCTATCGCAGAGCAGCGTGCCCAACTCATGCCCGCCGAGCGCGGATACCCCATCAGCGAGGTGGTGGACCTGCTCCGTCAATACGATTTCTCCCACCAGCGGCGCCTGTCATTCGAATACATCGTCTTCGGCGGACTTAACGACACCGAGCGCCATGCCCGCGAGACAGTGCGCCTGCTGCGCGGACTGGAGTGCCGCATCAACCTCATCCGATTCCATCAGATACCTGACAGCGACCTCAGGGGAGCCGATGAACAAAAAATGGAATGGCTGCGCGACTACCTCACGTCGCATGGCATCTTCACCACCATCAGGGCATCCCGTGGCCAAGACATCTATGCCGCCTGCGGCCTGCTGAGCACAGCAAAACATATTGAAGAGTGAAGAATGAAGAGTGAAGAGTGAAGAATGAAGAGTGAAGAATGAAGAATGAAGAATGAAGAGTGAAGAGTGAAGAATGGTAATTAGTTGTTCCGTATGTTGCGTTGTTAACGCAACCCCCGCAAAAGGACTATTGTCTAAACTCCTAAACTCCCAATCTCCTAAAAAATATACATTATTTATATATAGCACAATGGAAGATAAGAAAATACGCATCGCCATCACCCACGGCGACACCAACGGCATCGGCTACGAGACCATCTTTAAGACCTTCGCCGAGCCTACCATCCTCGAACTTTTCACACCCATCATCTATGGGTCACCGAAAGTAGCAGCCTACCACCGCAAGAGTCTCGGCATGCAGGCCAACTTCAACATCATCAGCAAGGCAGAAGAAGCCCATCCCGACCGTCTCAATATCCTGACCTGCTTCGACGAAGAGGTCAAAGTGGACTTAGGCACACCAACTCCACAGTCAGCCAAAGCAGGCCAAATGGCACTCAACCGTGCCCTGACCGATTTCAGCCAAGGACTCTTCGACGCCCTTGTCACCCTGTCGGCAGATGACAACCCCGATGGCAGTACTGCAACAGACAGTCAGTTGACTACCATCGAGAAAGCCACTGCCCAGGCCGGTCAGGCACTCACCATCCATGTCGACGGCGACCTGCGCATGGCATCGCTCACTGACAACATGCCACTGGGCGATGCCCTCCGTGAAATCCGAAAAGATCTCATCATCCAAAAAGCGAAGATCTTCGAAGAGAGTCTGCGCCGCGACTTCCGCATCTCCACTCCCCGCATCGCTCTGCTTCAGGCCAACCCACAACCTGGCGCTGAAGAAGAGGACATCATGAAGCCAGCCATCGCCGAACTCCTCGACTCCGGCGTGGGCATCTATGGTCCCTACCCCGCCGACGAATATTTCAGCACTCAGCAATTCACTCATTTTGACGGGACGCTGGCCATCTACTACAACCAGGTCATGACTCCTCTCCGCATGCTGACAGGCGAGTCACACGTGCTGTTCACCGCCGGTCTTCCCATCGTACATACAGCACCCAACTTCGGCCCTCGGTTTGACATTGCCGGCAAAGGTGAGGCCGATGAGTCGGCACTCCGTGAGGCCATCTACCTGGCCATCGATGCCGCCCGCTACCGCACCGATTATGACGAGCCACTTGCAGACCCGCTCAAGAAACTCTATCACGAGAAACGTGACGACAGCGAGAAGGTGAGGTTCGCCATCCCCAAGAAGCACGAGCCACACGCATGAAAGAGAAATACCGGAACGCCTTCTTTCTCTTCGGTCTCGCCGTACTCGCCATCATGGTATGGCAACTTGATTTCCGCGAGGCGTGGCGCCATATCCGCGAGGCAGGCTACTGGTTTATCGCTGTCGTGGCATTGTGGGCATGGCTCTACATCCACAACACCTTTTCCTGGTACATCATTATCCACAACGGATGGCCCAAGCAGCCCAAGGTGGGCTTTTGGTGGCTCTACAAGATTACGGTCTCCGGATTCGCCCTCAACTACGCCACACCGGGAGGTCTGATGGGCGGCGAGCCCTACCGCATCATGGCGCTCAAACCCAAGATCGGTACGGAGCGAGCCTCCGCATCGGTCATCCTGTTTGCCATGACCCACATCTTCAGCCACTTTTGGTTCTGGCTCCTCTCCGTCGTGCTCTACATCGCCATCCAACCCGTCAATGTGCTGATGGGTGTCATCCTCGCCGCCACCACCGCTTTCTGTCTGCTGGGCATCTGGTTTTTCATCTCCGGATACCGTAAGGGACTTGCCGTGAGAGCGATGACGCTGCTCGGGCACCTGCCGTTCATCAAGTCATGGGCACAGCGGTTCATCAACAAGCACCGCGAGCAACTTGACAACATCGACCGCCAGATAGCCGCACTCCACGAACAGAACCCACGCACGTTTGTCATGGCAGTGCTCTCCGAACTTTCATGCCGCATCGTCTCCGCGTTGGAAATCTACTTCATCCTGCGCGTGATCAGTCCGGATGCCAACTATCTCAACTGCATCCTCATCCTTGCCTTCACCAGCCTCTTCGCCAACATGCTCTTCTTCATGCCATTGCAACTGGGCGGGCGCGAAGGAGGCTTCCTCATGTCGGCACGCGGACTGAGCCTCACCACCGAGGCCGGCATCATGGTAGCGCTGCTGGTACGCATCCGTGAACTCATCTGGACCGGCATCGGACTGCTGCTCATCCGAATTAAAGATGAATAACAAAACTTTTCTGCCAAAATTGCAGCATTTCCACAAAAATTGTGTAAATTTGTCACCCCAATGAGAACAAGAGATCTTCAAGATATCAAAAACCGGTATAACATCGTGGGCAACTGCGATGCGCTCAACCGTGCGCTGGACATCGCTCTTCAAGTAGCCCCGACCGACCTCTCCGTGCTTATCGTCGGTGAAAGCGGCGTGGGTAAGGAGATTATCCCGCGCCTCATCCACGACAACTCGGCCAGGAAGGGAAAGAACTATTTCGCCATCAACTGCGGAGCCATCCCCGAAGGCACCATCGACAGCGAACTGTTCGGTCATGAGAAAGGAGCCTTCACCGATGCCATCGGCGAGAGCAAAGGCTATTTCGGTATTGCCGACAAAGGAACTATCTTCCTCGACGAGGTGGGTGAACTGCCATTAGCCACCCAAGCCCGCCTGCTGCGCGTGCTTGAGAGCGGCGAGTATATCCGTGTCGGTGGGCAGCAGGTGCTCAAGACCGATGTCCGTGTCGTGGCCGCCACCAACGTCAACATCCGCAAGGCCATCAGCGAAGGGCGTTTCCGCGAGGATCTCTATTATCGTCTCAACACCATCCCCATCCAGATGCCGCCGCTCCGAGAGCGTGGAGCAGACATTCTTCTGCTCTTCCGGCTCTTCGCCATGCAGGTAGCAGAGAAATACCGCTTGCCACGCATCACACTCTCCGAAGAAGCCGAGCAACGGATGCTCAAATATAAATGGCCGGGCAATGTGAGGGAACTCAAGAACATCACTGAGCAAATGTCTGTGCTCAGCGAGAAACGGGTGATTGACGCAGAGACCATCGCCCGCTTCATCCCCAATGACCACGAGACCACACTGCCCGCCACCATCTCCCCCGCCTCCGGCCCTCATAGTTACGAGAATGAGCGCGAGGCCCTCTACAAGGTGCTTTTCGAACTGCGCGCCAATGTGGGCGAATTGCGCCGTGAACTCAACGGTCTGCGACAGCAGATTGATGATGCAGCCAGCATCTCGGCTCAGGCACAGGCACTGAGCAATCAGTTTCCAACCAATATGCCTGCCACGATAGGCGAGAGCCATTCCAGTCACCACCAAGAGGCGGAAGATGCCGAGGCCGAGGAAATCGCCGACACGCCGGAGAGCCTCAACCTCAACGACCAGGAGCGGCAGGTCATCATCAAGGCACTCGAGCGCAACAACGGAAACCGCAGCAAGACCGCCCAGGAACTGGGCATCTCATCACGCACGCTCTACCGAAAACTGAAACAGTATGGACTCACATAACTACCGCCGCTTTTTGGCATGTCTTTTGCTCCCACTATTGGTGTCGGCATGTTCCGTGTCCTATAAGTTCAACGGTGCCAGCATCGACTACACCAAGACGAAGACCATTACCATCGCCGACTTCCCCATACGTTCCAACTATGTGTGGGGACCGATGCAGAACATCTTCAACAATGAGTTGAAAGATATTTTTGCCAACCATACTCGTCTGACACAAGTAAAGAAGGGAGGCGACCTCAAGATAGAGGGAGAAATCACCCAATACACCCAGCGCAACAAAAGCGTGTCGAGCGAGGGATACTCTGCTCAGACCGAACTGTCGATGACGGTCAATGTCCGATTCACCAACAATGTCAACCACAAGGAAGACTTCGAACAACAGTTCACCGCCACCAGCAGTTATGAGACCACACAGTCACTCAACTCCGTGCAGGAACAACTGGTCACCGAGATGGTGAAGAACATCACCGAGCAAATATTCAACGCAACCGTGGCCCAATGGTAAGTCATATGGATCTGAAAGAACTCATCGGACACCCCGAACGGATGAACAAGGAGACGCTCTACGAACTCCGTGAACTCACCGCGATGCATCCTTACTTCCAGACCGCACGCCTGCTGATGCTGCAGAACCTCTACCTGCTGCATGAGTCGTCGTTCGATGACGAACTTCGACGGGCAGCCCTCTTCATCACCGACCGCACCCGGCTCTTCGACCTCGTCGAAGCCAAGCACTACAAACTCAAGTCCAAGAAACAGCGGCCGTCCAAAGCCACCGCAGGCAGTGACTCCGACCGCACGCTGTCGCTCATCGATGATTTCTTAGGCACCATGCATCAGGACGACGGACAGCCTGAAAAGAAGAAAGAAAAGAGAAGAAAGCCTACTGCCGCCGACGCCACTGTCGACTATGTGGCATATCTGCTGGATGCTTCCGAGGAAGAGGCTGAGAATGTGAGCGAACAGGCACCCATGCGGGGACAGGGACTCATCGACAAGTTCATCAACGAAGAAGGGGGCCGCATGCAACTCCATGAGACGCCGGAATACACCCCACAGGCGGAAGAAGGTCACAAAGGTGCCGACGAAGGCTACTTCACCGCCACTTTGGCACGGATTTACGTCAAACAAGGACGATATTCCAAGGCTTTGGAAATAATTAAGCGTTTAAATTTGAATTATCCAAAAAAAAGTGCTTACTTTGCAGACCAAATTCGATTTTTGGAAAAATTGATGATCAACAACAATAAAAAATAGAAAAAAAGAGATGTATTATTTATTCGTAATCCTTATCGTCATCGCCTCTTTGCTGATGATTGGTATCGTACTGATTCAGGAATCCAAAGGCGGCGGTTTGTCGTCACAGTTCAATGCCGGCAACCAGTTGGCCGGTGTCCGCAAGACCACTGACTTCATCGAGAAAGCCACTTGGGGTCTCGCCATTGCCATGGTGGTGCTGAGCGTGCTCTGCGCATACGCTGCTCCCACTATCCACGAGCAGAATGTCATTGAGACAACCACCTCCAACCCGTTGACCAACCCGACCAACCAGCAGAATTTCGGTGCCAGCGAGGCTCCTGCTGATCAGAAAGCCGCTCCCGCTGCTACTGAGAAGGCAGCCGCACCCGCAGAGAAGGCAGCCGCACCCGCAGCCGCACCTGCTGAGAAGGCTCCGGCAAATTAACAAAGTGAAGTTACGCGACTGCGAAATGCAGCGTTTCCACTCTTCAAAAGGAGAAGAAATCAGGATTAGTTCAAAAAAAACCGCCAAAAGTTTGGCTGTTTACATGAATTATCTTACCTTTGCATCCGCTTTCGAATAGGAAGCGGTGACATGGTGCCCGTAGTTCAGTTGGTTAGAGCGTCAGATTGTGGTTCTGAATGTCGTGGGTTCGAGTCCCACCGGGCACCCTTCAAGAAAAATCCCTGTAAGTCAAGCACTTGCAGGGATTTTTACTTCCAAACACCTTCTGTTTTGGGATCTTCGTCACTTTTGTTGCAAAACCAGCCTCTTCAATCCTTCATTTTGTTTAATATTATCAAAATATTTAATTACATTATTTAACTGATAATCAGTAAAATATTTGCAT
>JAEEGF011121273.1_pt1 | contig 12686 bp, 15 predicted proteins | sample 9134171 | NCBI WGS metagenome assembly JAEEGF01 (sample SAMN16246542, study PRJNA631951) | gut metagenome | biome: gut microbiome; feature: rumen; material: AP-attached | host: Bos | place: Iran: Karaj | collected 2018-10 | reverse complement strand
GTCATCACCGCGGAGCTGGAGCGGCTGCACTCCCACTTCCTGTGGCTGGGCATCGCCTGCCACATCATCGGGCACGACAGCCTCTTCATGCATACCTGGGACGACCGCGGGGCGATCATGGACATACTCGAGGAGCTCACCGGAAACCGCGTCAACTACGGCATGGTCACCGTGGGCGGCGCCAGGAGGGACATCACCCCCGAGCAGAAGCAGCACACCCTTGAGATGCTCGACAAGATCGAGGATTCCATGGACAGGCTCAAGGAGATCCTCCTCAGCGACAAGACCGTCGCTCTGAGGACCCAGGGCGTAGGCGTGCTCACCACCGAGGACGGCATCAGGATCGGAGCCGTAGGCCCCCACGCCAGAGCCTCCAACATGCCCGTGGACGTCCGCAAGGACGCTCCCTACTCGTGCTATGACGACTTCGACTTCGACATCGCGGTCTTCCCGACCTGCGACGTCTTCTCCAGAGTCGTGATCCGCGTGCTCGAGAACTACGAGAGCATCAAGATCATCCGTCAGGCTCTCGAGATGCTCCCCAAGGGGCCGATCAACCTCGGCACCAGGATTCCCAAGATCCCCGCGGGCGAGTACATGGTGCGCCACGAGGCTCCCAGAGGGCAGCTCTGCTACAAGGTCGTCACCGACGGCGGAGACACCAACAAGCGAGTCAGCATCCACGTACCGACTTTCAAGAACGCCCCGACCGTTCCCACGATGCTCAAGGGCAATTCCGTTGCGGACGCGGGACTCATCATAGCGAGCATAGACCCGTGCTTCTCCTGCATGGACAGGTAGCATGCACGAGCTCGCGATAACGGAAGGTATACTCGACGCCGCCGTGCCCGCGGCCAAGGCCCAGGGCGCGGAGAAGGTCCTCGAGATCAGGCTCAGGATAGGCGAGCTCTCGGGAGTGATCCCGGAGTGCGTCAGCGAATACTTCGAGATGATCAGCAAGGGGACGATAGCGGAGGGCGCCAGGATAACGGTCGAATACATCCCAATCTCGATAGAGTGCAGGGACTGCGGCTACAAAGGCGTCATGGACAGGAAGCTCAGGCACTGTCCGCAGTGCTCCGGAAGGAACATCCGCATCACCGGAGGCAGAGAGTACTACGTGGACAGCCTGCTCGTCGAGTAGGCTCCGCGGACAAAACAGTCAATAATTATATCTGTGCGTTATATCAGGTGATAGATCGCAAATAAATTGGAGGAGGATACCCTTGAAAAAGGCATCATTTCCGGCCATAGTGTCGACAGCCATAGTGTGCTTCATATTCTGGCTGCTGATCACGGGACAGGTGGCCAGCCTCCTGCGCGGCGAACCCTCGGTTCAGGTGCTCATCGCCGGAGCCATCGTCAGCGCAGCGGCAGCGCTGTTCAGCGCGAGATTCTTTATTCATGAGAGTCCGTTCTACCTCTGCAATCCGGTAAGGTTCTTAAAGCTCATCGCGTACTGCTTCGGAGCGTTCGTCGTTGAGCTGACCAAGGCCAACGTCGACGTTGCGAGGCGCGCTCTCAGTCCCAGCCTGCCGGTCAAGCCCGGCATCGTGAAGGTCCCCGTCGGGCTCAAGAGCGAATACGCTCAGGCCATGCTCGCGGACTCGATCACCCTGACCCCCGGCACCATCACCGTGGACACGGTCGAGGAGGACGGCAAGGACTACTACTACATCCACTGGATAGACGTCGCTTCCGAGGATCCCGAGGAGGCAGGCGAGGCTATCAAGGGCACGCTTGAGAAATGGGTAAGGAGGATATGGGAATAATGAACGTATTCTTGTACGCGGCTATATGCTTCGTGGTCCTCGCCCTGATGCTCATGATCAGGCTCATCAAGGGCCCGAGCGTCGCCGACAGAGCGGTCGCTGCCGACTCTATCGACATCCTCTCCGACATGGCGCTCATACTCTACGCGCTCCACACCGGCAGAGGCATCTATCTCGACATCGCGCTCATAACCGCGGTCCTCGGCTTCGTAGGATCCACCCTCGTGGCGAAATATCTGGAGGGCAAACTATGATCATAGCGATATATGTACTCATCGGCATAAGCATCTTCTTCGCCTTCGCCGGCGTGGTGGGAATGCTCAGGATGCCGGACGCGTTCTGCAGGATGCAGAGCAGCACCAACATCAGCACCTTCGGCGTGCTGGGAGTGATCATCGGAGGCATACTCTACTCCGCGGTCTTCCTCCACAACGCCGAGATGGCGGTCAAGCTCGCCGTGATGGGGATCTTCTACATCGTGACCTCCCCGATCGCCGGCCACGCTATCGCCAAGGGCGCTTATCATCACGGGGTCAAGATGACCAGAAAGTCCGTCTGCGACAAGTACGGGGAGGATATGGAAAAATGACAGCGATATTTTCTCTCAATACTTTAGTCATCGCGGCGATCCTCATTTCAGCGGCTGTGGCCGTGACCTCTGAGAAGATCCTCAGCAGTGTCATCGCCCTGGGAGTCACCGGCGCCTTCGTAGCGCTCGAGTTCATCATCCTGCACGCTCCCGACGTCGCGATCTCCGAGGCCGCCGTCGGCGCGGTGCTTTCGACAGCGCTGTTCATCGTGGCCATCAGAAAGACCACCAAGAGAGGGGAGGAGGAAGAATAATGAAAAAAGCTATCTGCCTCATCTCCCTTGCCGCCATACTCGTCGCGGGATGCTTCGCGATGAACTACAGCGCCAAGGAAGTCCCCATAGCCTACGACGGATCCGGCTTCAGCCCGGCTCAGCTCTACGCTGATCCGAAGGGCTACGATCTCGAAGATCCCGACGGAGTCGCAGATCTCATCGTAAGGACCAACCTCGACAGGACCATGGCCGCGAACAACGTAGCCGCAGTAGTCTTCGACTACAGAGGCTTCGATACCATCGGCGAGTCCTTCATACTGCTCGCTTCCATAGCGGGCTCCTACGCGATCCTCAGATCGTCCAAGAAGAGAAAGGAGGAGCACGGCGATGAAGCTTAAAGAAGGCATCAAGTCCAAGAACACCGTCGTCAAGTGCGGCGCGGATATGATCCTGCCGTTCGCGATCGTGTTCGGCCTGGCCGTCATCCTCTTCGGCACCGTGAGCCCCGGCGGAGGATTCCAGGGAGGCGTCATCGTGGCGTCCGCCTGCATCCTTCTCTACCTCGGACACGGCTACGGAGTGACCTCCAAGGCCCTGGATCAGGAGTTCCTCGAGGTCAACGAGGCGCTCGGCGCGATCATCTACGTGCTGCTCGCCGCATGCGGACTCTTCCTGGGCGCCAGGTTCTGCCAGAACGTATTCTTCGATAACGGCAGCGTCGGAGACCTCATCTCCGCCGGTACCATCACCTTCATGAGCTTCGCGGTAGGGTACAAGGTACTCACCGGAATCGGAGTCCTCCTCCTGCTCATGTTCGGTCTGCTCGGAGGAGAAGATGATGATGAAGAGGAGGCTGAGGAATAAAATGATGAACGTCAACTATATCGCCTCCGTGATCCTCGTCGTCATGGGACTCTACACGATAATCACCAAGAAGAACCTGATCAAGGTCGTTCTCGGCATGGGCATCGTGGACTACGGCATCAACCTTTTCATCGTGAGCGTCGGATTCAACGACAAGGCTGGAGCTACCGCTCCGATCTACAACATGACTGAGCTCCTCGGCCAGGCGCAGGCCACCGGGGTCACCCAGTTCTTCGTGGATCCCGTGCCCCAGGCTCTGACCCTCACCTCCATCGTAATCGGCGCCTGCGTCGACGCGATGGCTCTCTCGCTCGTTATAAAGCTCTACAAGCAGTACAAGACTGTCAACACCGATGAGATAAGGAGGCTTCGCGGATAATGAGTTACATACATTTTCCTGTGATAGCTGTGATGACGCTCTTCATGGGCGCCTTCCTGACCGTCGTGCTCGGCAGGCACAGCAAGGGCGTCCGCAGCTTCATCGCTCTGGCCGCTTCCTGCGTCTCCTTCGCGCTCATCGCGATGCTGGTCAAGCCGGTCATGATCGACGGCGAGATCATCTCCTACTGGATGGGCAACTGGGCTCCCATGAGCGGATACGCGATCGGTATCGGATATGAGGTCGACCAGCTCGGCTTGTTCTTCGCCCTGCTCGTCGTGACCACCATCCTGCTCTCCGCGGTCTACTCCATCAGGTACATCGAGAAGGACAGCAGCCAGGACTTCTACTACGTCCTGTTCCTGATGCTCTCCGGATCGGTGCTCGGCCTCGTGATGACGGGCGACGTCTTCAACATGTTCATCATGATCGAGATCATGACCTTCACGGCCGTCGGTCTCACCGCTTTCAGAAACACCAGCTTCGGAGCGGTAGAGGCGGGCTTCAAGTACCTCGTGATCGGATCGATCGGTTCGAGCTTCACCCTGTTCGGCATCGCCGTCCTCTACGGACAGTGCCACACCCTGAACATGGCCCAGCTCTCCGCGATGCTCTACGGAAACCACAGCCCGGCGACCCTCATGGCCTTCGCGCTGATGTTCACCGGACTCGCGGTAAAGTCCTACATCGTACCTTTCCACACCCCCGCGGCTGACGCCTACACCACCGCTCCCTCGTCCATCTCCATGGTATTCTCCGGAATGGTCAACAAGGCGGGCGTATACGGAATGATCCGTCTGGTGTACATCATCTTCAGGACAGTGGATATGCCCTCCGTGCAGACCCTGATCGTGCTCTTCGGCACCGTGACCATGTTCATCGGCGTCACGATGGCTCTCGCTCAGCACGACTTCAAGAGGCTGCTCGCTTTCCACAGCATCTCCCAGATCGGCTACGTGATCACCGCTGCTGGACTTTGCACCAGCCTCGGACTGAGCGCCGGACTCTTCCACGCCATGAACCACACCCTGTTCAAGGGCCTGCTGTTCCTCTGCGCGGGCGCCGTGCTCCGCTCCACCGGGACCACCAACCTCGATCAGCTCGGAGGACTCTCCAAGAGGATGCCCAAGACCACGCTCTGCTTCCTCGTAGGCGCGTTCTCCATATCGGGACTTCCCCCGTTCAACGGCTTCGCCTCCAAGTGGCTCGTCTATCAGGCCGCCTACGAGAAAGCCGTCACCACTGGGAACATCTTCTACGCCTTCGTGACCGTGACCGCGGTAGTCGTCTCCGTGATGACCCTCGCGTCCTTCATCAAGGTCACCCAGGCCGCCTTCTTCGGTCAGTTGCCCGCGAGGCTCGCTGACGTCGAGGAGGCTCCGGGGCTCATGCTCCTTCCCATGTACATCATGTCGCTCCTCTGCGTAGGCACCGGCATCTTCTACGACAAGGTCTACCAGTACCTGCTCGACCCGGCTGTCAGGGCCGCCTTCACCGTGTCCAACTACATCGACAGGATGATGGGCGACGGCTACGCCGAGGCCGCGGGAGTCGAGGACGTCTTCGCGTCCAACCCGCACTTCAGCTACTGGAATCCGGTCATCTGGCTGGCTCTCTTCGTGATCGTGTTCTGCGCAGCCTACATCTGCGTGGTCACCAGCAAGGGCAGCAGAGGCCAGATCCTCTCCGACGAGGGCGGCGCCGAGGACGGCAAGTACGCTACCTTCTTCAGCGGCGAGAAGGCTCTGCCTTCCCACGTTGCCGGCAGCGACCTCTTCTGGGGATTCAAGACCGACTGGAAGGGATACTTCAGGGTCATGGAAGGCCTGCACTCCGGCATAGTTAACGATTATGCCCTCTACGTCGTAGCCGCAGCCGCGTTCGTCGTCGTGTTCACGTTCGCGTTCCTGCGCTAGAAAGGAGGGAGGATAGAATGAATTTCAGTTTGATCGGTGCACTTCAGATACTGTTCAAGATCCTGATCTTCCCCGGACTCCTGTTCGTGGTCGTCATCGGGCTCTTCCTCGCCGGTATCGACAGAAAGCTCGTAGCCCGCATGCAGAAGCGTGTCGGACCTCCGCTCCGCCAGCCCTGGTTCGACTTCCTCAAGCTGCTGGGCAAGGAGACCATAGTTCCGCACGCGGCCAATAAGGCCGTCTACCTCGCGGCTCCCGTCATCGGCTTCACCGGCCTGGTGGTGATGGCGCTGTTCATCCCGGTATTCGGGTACAGCACCTTCTCGGGCAACGGAGACCTCATCGTTCTCCTGTACCTGCTCACCATTCCGGCTGTCGCCCTCATCATCGGCGGAAGCGCCTCCGGCTCGCCCTACGCGGGCATCGGAATCTCCCGCGAGATGGTTACCATGATGTCCTATGAGCTCCCGCTCATCATCATCCTGCTCAGCGTAGCGAGAAAGGTCGGAGGAAGCGCTCTGTGCTTCTCCCTCGGCCAGATCGTGAACTGGCAGGCCTCCAACGGCTGCCTCGCCTTCCACCCGGCTCTGATCCCGGCCATGCTCGCCATGCTGCTGGTCATCCCCGCCGAGGTCGGCACCCAGCCCTTCGACGTCGCCGAGGCCGAGACCGAGATCTGCGAAGGCCCTCTGATCGAGTACAGCGGAGCTCCGCTCGCGGTCTTCAAGCTCAACACCGCGATGAAGATGTTCATCATGACTGCTCTGTTCACCAACCTCTTCTTCGGAGGAGTGAGCACCGCCAGCCTCATCGGCGCAGGCATCCCCGCCATCGCGCTCGACGCGGTGATCATGGTCCTGATCTGCATAGTCGTTACCTTCCTGAGCATGTCGCTGATCCACGCGATCACGGCCAGGTTCAAGATCGAGCACCTGTTCAAGTTCTACTGGACGGTGGTTGCGGGCCTCGCGGCTCTCAGCCTCGTGCTCGTCTGGTTCGGATTATAGGAGGTGGAGAGAATGCTCAAAAACGCGATAGCAAAAAGCATGATGAGATCCCCGTGGATCTATCACATCAACACCGGTTCCTGCAACGGCTGCGACATCGAGCTCGTGGCGGTGCTCACCCCAAGATATGACGCCGAGCGCTTCGGCTTCAAGCTGGCCGGCACCCCCAGGCACGCCGACATCGTGGTCATCTCCGGCCCGGTCACTTCCCAGTCCAAAGACAGGCTCATCCGCACCCTCGCGCAGGTCCCCGAGCCCAAGTGCGTAGTCACCCTCGGCTCCTGCCCGCAGTCCGGAAACGTCTTCAAGGGCAGCTACTCCGTGGAAGCCCCGGTCGAGAACTTCGTCCACGTGGACGTGGCGATCGCCGGCTGCACCGTTAAGCCCGAAGCCGTCATCGCCGGCCTCTACAAGGCCGCCGAGATACTTGAGAAGAAGAGGGAGGCGATGAACAAATGATATTACCGTTCCTCAGAGAGGCCAGCAAGAACCTCTTCAGCAAGCCCAGCACCGAGGCCTTCCCGGCCGCGCCCGCTCCCGCCAAGCCCAACTACCGCGGCAGGATCAGCTACGACCCGGAGAAGTGCGTCAACTGCGGCATGTGCAAGAAGGTCTGCTCCCCCGCGGCGATAACCACCGAGATCGAGGAGGTCGAGGGCGGTCAGAAGATCACCTATCACTTCGACCTGACCTCCTGCACCTTCTGCGGTACCTGCCAGGACTTCTGCGATGAGAAGGCCATCGTCCTGACCGACGACTATCTGATGGTCGCCGAGAACAAGGAAGACCTGATCGTCAGCGGAAGCCGCATCAAGCCGGTCGTCAAGGGCAAGCTTACCTGCGATACCGCGAACTGCATCTACTGCGGCCTGTGCGCGCGCAACTGCCCCGAGGAGGCCATCACCGTCGACAGGGCGACCAAGTCCTGGACCGTGGATCACGACAAGTGCATCCAGTGCGGCAAGTGCATCAGCAAGTGCCCGAAGAAGGTCCTCTCCTTCGCGGAGCCCGCTCCCGAGGGCGTCATCTTCGGCGAGGGCTGCGTATACTGCGGCATCTGCGCCAAGAAGTGCCCGGTGAGCGCGATCACCGTCGACAGGGCCACCAAGTCCTGGACCATCGACCGCGACACCTGCATCAAGTGCGGCCAGTGCGTCAAGAACTGCCCCAAGAAGGCCCTTTCCATGGGACCCATCGAGGAGTAGTCCAAAAGATCATTGAAGGGAGTGCCCGGGAAGGGCACTCCCTTTGAGTATTTTTGAATCATTTTTCAGGAGGACGCTTATGGAAAGCGGCATCGAATATTTCCGCGCAGGAAGCGAAAGAGAGGCGGTCCTTGAGGCTCTCGCCGGCGCCCGCGAGCTGCTCTGGGAGAATCCGGAGAAGCTCCCCTGGGAGGAGGCGAAGGAGAGCCTTCGCTTCGGGCAGGATGACATAGACGAGGCTGAGGCGAGGCTGAGGCGCTTCGCTCCTCTCATAGAGAGGCTCTTCCCCGAGACCTCTGAGAGCGGCGGGATCATCGAGTCCCCGGTCAGAGAGATCCCAAGGATGGCGGAGGCTCTGGGGCTTACATATGGCTCCGGCTCTGCCGCGAGCGAAACGCGCACCGGAGGCCGCCTGCTGCTCAAGATGGACAGCCATCTGCCGATCGCGGGAAGCGTCAAGGCCCGCGGAGGGATATACGAGGTGCTCAGGCACACGGAGGATCTGGCCGTCGAAGCCGGGCTGCTGAAGGGGGACGGTTCGGACTCTCCGGAGGCTTACGCCGCCCTCGCGGACAGGAGGGACTTCTTCTCCGCCTACAGCGTCCAGGTGGGTTCCACGGGCAATCTGGGCCTGAGCATAGGCATCATGAGCGCGGCCATAGGCTACCGCGCCGTCGTTCACATGTCCTCGGACGCCAAGGAATGGAAAAAGCGGCTCCTGAGGAGCCGCGGCGCGGAGGTCGTTGAATATGACGGGGATTACGCCGCCGCCGTGGCGGAAGGGCGCAGGCTTTCGGACGCCGATCCCATGAGCTACTTCGTGGACGACGAGTCGTCGGAGTCCCTGTATCTGGGCTACGCGACTGCGGGCAGGAGGCTGAAGGCTCAGCTGGACGTGCTCGGAGTCGCCGTGGACGAAGCTCACCCGTTGAGGGTCTTCATCCCCTGCGGAGTCGGGGGAGCGCCGGGAGGCATATGCTTCGGCATCAAGGAGCAGTTCGGGGACCTTGCGCAGGTCTGGTTCGCTGAGCCCGTGCAGGCTCCGTGCATGACGCTCGGCCTCGCCAGCGGGAGGCTTAACGGGATCTGCGTGCAGGACATAGGCCTGAGCGGAGCGACCGAGGCCGACGGCCTCGCGGTGTCCCGCTGCTCGGGGCTGGTCTCCCGCGAGATGAGGCACGTTCTGGACGGCTGCTGCACCGTAGATGATTCGAGGCTCCGCCCCTTCATGCGGGAGCTTTACGGCGCGGAGGGCATAGTCATAGAGCCCTCGTCCTGCGCGGCGTTCAGGCCGCTCGAGGCGCTCGGCGCCGCTGAGGAAGCGGACGCGGCAGGGCGCGCGCCCGCGGGAGCAGAGGACAGTGCCGGCTCATCCGCACCCGCGTATACCGACATCGTCTGGGCCACGGGCGGAAGCTTCATGCCGGACGAGACCGTGAGGGAGCTGCTCGGCTTGACCGAATAGCGGTCCCCAAGCCCGGCCTGCTGCCGGGGCAGGGCGGCCTGCGGCCCGCCTCTTCAGCCCTCGAACGGGAACCTGTAATCCAGGCCAAGCCTGTCCCGAAGGGCAGTGAATTCCTTCTGCAGCGACTCGCCTACGGGAACGCCCTTATCCTTGCGCTCCTGCCAGGCGAGCCATTCTTTTTCTCCGGCGGTGTAGATGCGCTCCGCTCCCGGAGCCTTTTCGGACGCCCTGAGGCCGCGGCAAATCTCGCCCGCGGTCTTTTTGAATGTCTCGAGCCCCATGAAGAACTCGGGGTTGATCACGAAGAAGAAGTGGCCGAGGCGGTACATCGCGTTTTTTCCGTTCTCGTCCTTGCCGCTGAGCGCCTTGAGGAAGGGGCCTCCCGCGAGCGCCGCGGACAGTATCTCAACTATGGTCGTGAAGCCGTAGCCCTTGTAGCCTCCGGTCTCCTCGCCCAGTCCTCCGATGGGGAGCAGGGCGCAGTTTCCCGCGCGCATCTGGCGCAGTATCTCGCCGGAATCGGTCATGGTGCCGCCGTCTTTCGTGACGACGAGGCCGGCCGGGGTCGGCTTTCCGCCGCGCTCGTAGAACTCTATCTTCCCATTCTGCACTATCGAGGTCGCGCAGTCGAAGTTGAACGGGAACTCCTCGTCCGTGGGCATGGTGAAGGTGAGGGGGTTGGTGCCCATCATCGGCTCGACGCCGAAGGTGGGCGCGACGGACGGCCTCGCGTTGGTCCCGGAGATGCCTATCATCCCGGCCTTCGCGGCCATCGTGGTCCAGTAGCCGGCTATGCCGTAGTGGGTGGAGTTCATGATCGCGCCGCCCGCCATTCCGAAGTTCCCGGCTTTTTCTATCAGCATTTCCATCATGCGGTGGCTCGCGACCATGCCCATGCCGTTGTGAGCGTCGATGACGACGGTGGTGGGGGTATCTTTGACTATCTCGACGTTCGTGACGGGCAGCAGAGTGCCGTTCTCGATGCGGTCGAGGTATATGGGCTTGAAGCGGTTGCAGCCGTGGCTCTCTATGCCGCGCCTGTCGCTCTCAAGCAGCACGTCCGCGCAGATGCGCGCGTCCTCCTCGGGGACGCCGTACTTCTTGAAAACGTCGATCATGAAGCTGTTCATGAGCTCCCAGGGTACGTAGGGTCTTGTCTCCATCGTTGTCTTCTCCTTTATGCTTACGCGGCCTGCGCCGCGCTTCGGGTCCTGTGTACGCGGCCTGCGCCGCGTTTGATCTGTCCTCCCGTTGTCTACAGCCTATCCGGGTCCAGGTGCTCCCAGGCCAGATCCATGACGATCTGCGCCTCGCAGCGCTCGACGCTCACGCCTCCGGTGGTCACGATGACCGTGTCTTTCTGGGGCCAGACTATTATGAGCTGAGCCTTGATCCCGTCCGCGCGGAAGGCGCCGTTCTCGCAGAGCCAGAGCTGGTAGCCGTAGCCGCTGCGCAGGGCTTTGTAGTACGGGACTGAGTGGTGCGAGTTGTCGGACTGCTTCTTCGAGCACTCCTCGATCCAGCCCGAGGGGACGAGCTGGGTCCCGCGCCAGCTTCCCTTGTTAAGGTAGAGCTCTCCGACCTTGAGCATCTCGGCGGGGCTCAGGTATAGTCCCGCGCAGCCCATGGCGTAGCCCATCGGGTCCTTCTGCCACGGCGCGTCCTTGATCCCGAGCGGCTCCAGCACGCGGGGCCTCAGATATTCCTCCAGATCCTGCCCTGTCCTTCGGACGATAGCGTAGCCCAGCAGATAGCTGTTTGCGGAATCGTAGAGGAAGCGCTCTCCCGGACGGCGCACGAGAGGCTGCTTCATGTAATACCTCGCCCAGAAGGGGTCCTCGATCTCGCTGCGCTGCAGCGCGCCCATGAAGGCCTGTCCGTGGCCTGAGGTCATGTTCAGAAGGTGCCTGACTCGCAGTTCCTCCAGGTACGGGGAGTGCTCCTCCGGCACGAGCTCGGGGAAGAGGTCTGCGACGCGGTCGTCGAGGCTGAGCTCCCCCTCCTCTATGGCGAGGCCTATGGCCAGCACCGCGATGCCCTTGGTCGCGGAATGCAGTATGTGCCTCGTGTCGCGGTCTCCCAGCCAGCAGTGCTCCGCCGCGAGCTTTCCGCCCGTCATGACGCTCACCGAATGCAGGTCGAGCCCGGCGGCTTCGATGGCTCTTACATAGTCTTTGAGCATGGGGCTTCCTCCGTGTAAGCCGTGTTTTGGCGGAAGCTCCGGACCGTCCGGCCGCCTCCGCCCATCAGTTTAATAATAACACAAGATTTTTTCCATTTTTAAAGTCCTTTTAAGCTCGCTCCGTATAATTGGGACCATCAAAGGCAAACACAGCGCCGCGATGCTCCCGGAAAGGCCTGAGCGGGCGGCGATAGCGAAGAACGGCAGCCTGAAGGCTGCAGGAGGGATAAAGATGAAAGAGAACATGAAGAAGACAGTGGCGGCCTTATCGGCCGCGGCAGTAATGCTGGCGGCTTCGGCGAGCATATACGCGTGCTCGAACGGAAGCCTCGCGGGTCGCTTCGGCGGCGCGAAGGATGCCAGCGTACCCGCCGAGGAGCAGTATGAGGCGCAGGAGAGCGTGAGCGGCGGATCCGCGGAGAGCGCGGCGCCCGAAAGCTCCGGGAGCGCTCCGCAGGAGTATTTCAGGAACGGCTCCATGGGAATGAAGGGTGGCCTCGCGGGAGCGGGGCAGAGTACGGCGTCCTACTCTGAGAGCCCCTCGGAGATAGCGCTGAGCGAGCTCACGAACAACAGCGCCGAGGCGCTTACGGCAGACTACGCGAACGCGGAGACCATCGTTATGAGCGATGAGAACAGCAGCGTCAAGATCAGCTCGGCCGGGACCTACATCGTCACCGGAAGCTGCGCCGACGGCAGCATCACGGTCAAGAAGGGCACGACCGGCGTGGTCCTCGTCCTCAGAGATCTCGAGCTCACCAGCACGGAGAGCGCGGCTCTCTCCCTGAACAAGGGCAGCGAGGTCAAGATCGTCGTCGAGGGTACGGTGAGCCTTACGGACGCCGAGGACATCGCTAACGAGGAGAGCGACGACTTCGACGGCGCCGCGGTCAAGGCGAAGGCCGGTTCGAGCGTCGTGCTCACGGGCAGCGGCACCCTCAACGTGAACGGCAGCTGCAAGCACGGAATCAAGGTCAGCAGCCTCGACGAGGATGACATCGCCGATGGATACAGCGAGGCGAGCTTCATAGTCGACGGGGATCTGACCATCAACGTGAGCGCCGCGGAGGACGGAATGAACTCCGGGACCGA
>JAEEGF012444710.1_pt1 | contig 12687 bp, 8 predicted proteins | sample 9134171 | NCBI WGS metagenome assembly JAEEGF01 (sample SAMN16246542, study PRJNA631951) | gut metagenome | biome: gut microbiome; feature: rumen; material: AP-attached | host: Bos | place: Iran: Karaj | collected 2018-10 | reverse complement strand
GTATAGTTAGTATTAGTTACAAAAATAATATGGCTAATATTAATCAAATGAAAATGGCTGAATCATTTAAGAATAACTTATTAAATAATGGATGGAAAGAAGAATTATATAGTAATAAAAAATGTATTTATGAGAAAGGTAATTATCAAGTAATTCTTATTGAAGAATTTAATTACTTAATAGTTATTATGGTGATATGATGAAAGAATTATTTAATAAATATCGTATACCATGTGGAATTATCTTTCTATTACTAGGAATAGGATTTATCTTATCATTCTTCTATCTCTTTATTTATGATACTGATCATGTTTATAATAATGATTACTATAGTGTATCTTATGATGGTAGTTGGCATATTATTAAAAATGTTGAAGATGAACTTAAACTAAGTCATGGTAAAGGTTCACTAACATTTAATATTATGGAGTTAGATGATAATAAGTTATATCTTGATATTGATAGTTTAATATATGATATTAAGTATGATATTGAAAAAGAAAATAATAGTTATAAACTATTATCACAAGAGAAAACATATTTAACTAAGAATCATTTCTTAGGTTACTCATATTTATATGAAAATAATAGTGATAATGTAAAAGTAAGTATCTATAAAGATGGTAAATACTTGGTAATTATTACTTATGAAGCAAGTAGTAAATATTTTGATATGTTATTAGATAGTGCTAATAATATCATTTATAATTTTAAATTATTAGAAAAGAAATATGATCTACTTGAGAAGTTAGAGATTACTAATGGTCTTATTTCATACTCAGAAAGTAGTGATTATAGTAATCTAGATGATACTTATATTGAAGAGATTGCTAACAATAATTATGTTGTTAATTATTCAATTCCTAAGAAGTATCAAAGAACATATTATAATTCTTTATCTGGTTCATATACATATAATAAATTTAGTGATTATTTAAAATCATCAAACTTATCAGTTAATATATATAATCGAAATATTTATGAATATATTAAAGATGATAGTAGAGATGCATTATACCAAAAATATAATAGTTATCGTAATAATAAAAACTATAAAGAAAATATTGAAAAGGTAGATAAGAAAGATAATTATATTTATAAAAATAGTTATATTATTCCATCTACTTTAGGAGATAATTTCTGTGAGAATGTTGAACTTATTTATTCTCTTGATACTAATCATATTTTAGTAGTTGTATTTGAGAATAAGAACGCATCAATCTCTAAAGAATTAGTTGATAGTTTCACAATTAACTATTATAAAAATATCTCTAGTTATATCAAAAGAGAAGAAGTGGATAATCACTTAGTTAGTCACTTGAAAGTTAAAGAAGCTAAGACTCCTAGTGAAATAAATGTAGATATAAACTTACCTTTATCTTATAAAGAATTAGGTCATAAAGATAATGTATATGAAAAAAGAGTCTTTGCAAGTAATTATAATGACAATATTGAAGAATATGATATAAATGTAGAATATCGTATATATTCTAATGAGAAGTATGCAATTAATGATATTAATTCATTAATAAATAATAATAAATCTAATGGTAATTATCGTAATCTAACATTAGAAGGTAATAGAAAATATAATGATAAAGACTTTAAAGTTTATAATGCTAGTTTCACTTCTAAGAATGGTTTATTCTATGAGAAAACATATGTTTCAAATGTGAAATTATTGATTTATAAGTTATCAAGTGATAAAGTATTATGTATAAAGATAAGGGTTAATAATGTATCTATAAATAACGATATAATTAATGAATTAACTAGTTTTATAATAAAATAAGGAGTGAGAATATGAATTGTAAGAATTGCGGATACCCTTTATTTAGTAATGATAAATTTTGTAAAAACTGTGGACTAGAAGTAGTTAAAGAATCTGATATTAGTCCAGTAGTTAGTAATGAAAGCACCATTAATAACAATGTAAATAGCAATGAACCAATTAATAATGTTATGAGTATTCCTGAGATTAATAATGGACCAATCGCTCCTGTTATTACGGAAGGTAATGGTATGACTATACCTAGTATTGATGATAAGAAACCAGAACCAATAGAGGTTAACTATGATCATATTGATGGACCTAAAACCGTTAATAATGTTATGAGTATGAATCAATCTAATCCACCTCAAATAAATGAACCAATTCCTGATTTTACAAAAGCTGTTGAAGAAAAGGAAAAGAAAGAAGAGGAAGAAAAGAATGATGATGGACTTGCTAATGTTAATCAATCATTACCTAGTATTCCAACTGATGTAAAAGAACCAAAAAGTTCTGTTATTATTCCAACTAAACCAACTCCTGTTAATAGTACTCCAGTTGAAAATAATGTTGTGAATAATAATCAACCAATGAATAATTATAGTAATAATTATAATAATGGTTATAATAACTTCAATAACAATAATTATAATAATTACAACGTTAATAATAACGTTAATAATAATCAAGTTAATGAAGTAACACCTAAAAAAGAAAAGAAAGGCAATCCATTATTAATTATCTTAATACTAATTATTCTAGGTGTTGGTGGATACTTTGGATATAAATATTTAATTAAAGGTGAAAAAGTAGAACCAACAAATACTGTTTCTTATGAAGGCTATGAATTTAAAGTCCCTAAATCTTTAAAAACAAGAATTAATTCTAATTCATTAGTAGCTTATGATGATACTACATTATTGTCATTCTTATTTATTAATGGATCTTATGATGATTTCTCATCAGCCCTTGTTTTAGAAAACTTTAATTCTTTAGGTAATACTGCTAAATACATGGGTGAAAAAGAAAAGAATGGTAATAAATATCATTTATATCAAGTAAATGTATCTGGTAAAGAAACATATATTGGTTATGCTAAGAGTGGTGTAACAAAGATTATTTGTTTCGGAGTGGAACCAAGAACTGGTAGTACTTTACCTGGTGATGATTACTTAAATAAAGCTGTTGATATTACAATGTCAGCTACTTATAATGGAACAAGTAATATGGAATCTAATGTTGTTGATGAAGATTCTTCTGTACTTCAAGATTCACAAGCTTTAGTTGGTGAAGAAAAGAGTGCTGGTGATATTAATGGTGATACACCAGAAGATGTTTATGAAGAAACATATGTAAATATTACTTTAGAAGAAATAAATGAGTAAAAGATGATTTATTTAATCATCTTTTTTTGTATAATATAGTTATGGAGGAATAATGCGCAAATTAAAAGTAAATGCAATTTATAGACATTTTAAAGGAGACTATTACTTAGTTATTGATACAGCTAAAGATTCAGAAACTGAGGAATTAATGGTTATATATAGAAGACTTTATGGAGATATGACACTATGGGTAAGACCACTATCTATGTTCTTATCAGAAGTAGATCATAAGAAATATCCTAAAGTTAAACAAAAATATCGTTTTAAACTTGTAAAGTTTGAAACTGTAGCTGATAAATTCAATGGTATTGGTTGATAGTTAAATGTTTTTATTATAAAATTATAGTGTAAAGTATAATAAGGAGTTTTTTATGGATGATGAAGAATTTGAAATAGAAGAAGATGACAGTAGTTATGATACAAATAAAACAACAGGTGAAAAATTACGTGATTTATATAACGAAAATAAAAAGTTAATAATTATTGTTGGTGTTGTTCTATTATTATTAATAATATTATCAATTGCTACTAGATCAAGTGGACCTAAGGTAAAGATATCAGAAACTGAGAAAACAATTACTACGGAAAGTGGTGTTCAATTAAAACTATTAGTTGATGATCATGAAACTAGTACGGATGTTACTTGGGAAAGCAGTGATATTAATGTTGCAATTGTTGATAATACTGGTGGTGTACATGGTATTAAAGAAGGTACAGCTACCATAACTGCAACTTATAATAATGAAAAATATAAATGTATAATTAAAGTTATTCAAGGTGATGAAGGTATTCAAGTAGAAACCGTTAAGTTCTCAGAAGGTGTACTTGTTATGTCTGTTGGTAGTACTTATACACCTACTGTTGAAATAACTCCTCCAGAAGCTAGAGTAAAAAATAAATATTTTTCAGTAAGTAATAGTGATATTGCAACTGTTGATATTACATCTGGACTTGTAACAGCAAATAAATTAGGTGCAGCAATGTTACATGTTAGTGTTAATGATTCAAAGAAGATTGGAAGTATAAAAATCCAAGTAATTGATGCTCAAATTACCCCAGGTATTTATATCTTACCAACAGCAATATCATTACAAGAAAAAGAAATAACCTTAACAGAAGGTGAAAGAAAACAAATAACTTATAGTCAAGAACCTACTAATTCATCAAAAGATTATATAACTTATATTAGTGCTGATGAATCAATTGCCACTGTTGAAAATAATGAATTAATTGCAAGAAGAAGTGGAGACGTTGAAATCGTAATATCATCATTTGGTGTTAGAGATAGTATGAAAGTTCATGTTAAGAAGGCAAGTGTTGAAGTAACTTCACTTGAAATAACAAGTAGTACATCATTAACAATGGATGTTGGTGATACTAAAAAGATTAAAGCAACTATTTCACCATCGGATGCAACAAATAAAGAATTAGTATTTGAAACATATGATTCAACTATTGCAGTAGTTGATTCAGTAGGTAATGTAACAGCAACAGGATCTGGTTCAACAACAATTAAAGTATCATCTGCATCTAAACCAGATATCTATGGAACGGTTAGTGTTGATGTTAATGATAATAGTGTACAACCAGTAGATCCTACACCATATGACCCAACACCATATGATCCAGGTGGTGGAGGTAGCAGTAGTGATAATACTGTTGGTACTGTTAAATTAACAAGTAACAATGATGCTGTTGAAAAGACAGTTGATGCTGTTAAGAATAAAACAATGACTTCTACAAAATTAACTGTTAGTAAATCTGGTAATGTTGATAAAATACTATATTGTAGTTATGAATATAATGTAAAGAGTGATTGTACTTCATATACTGTTTACAATGGACCATTTGAATTTAAAACTCCTGGTACCTTTGTATTTAAAGTTATTCCATATTATAAGAATAACTCAGGTACTGAAATAATTCGTTATGTAAAAATAAGTGGTTCTGGTGGAACAAGTAAATGTACAGCAGGTAGATATTTAAGTGGAACTGAATGTAAACCTTGTGAAGCTGGTAACTATTGTTCTGGTGATAAGAAGATAGCTTGTCCTGCTGGTAAGAGTAGTCCTGCTTATTCAACAATGCCAAGTGATTGTGATTATTGTGCAAAAGGTTATTATTCAACAGGTGATGGTACTGGATGTCATAAATGTCCAGGTAGCCAAACAACTAGTGGAAGTGGTGCAACAAGTAGTAGTCAATGTACTGGTAATGTTGCTACTTCTATAACATGTGGAAGAGGAACGTTCTATAATGGAGATGGAACATGTAAGACTTGTCCTGCTAACTATTATTGTCCTGGTGTAACTTCTGAAAAATCAACTACAACTATTAAAGGAAGAAATTCTTGTGGATCAGGTAAAACTAGTCCAGCTGGATCATATGACATTAGTCAATGTGTATCATCTGGTTCAACGACAATAACATGTGGAAAAGGAACATTCTATAATGGAGATGGAACATGTAAGACTTGTCCTGCTAACTATTATTGTCCAGGTGGAACATATAATAAGTCAGATACATCTATTAAAGGAAAAAATTCTTGTGGATCAGGTAAAACTAGTCCAGCAGGTTCATATGATGTTAGTCAATGTGTATCATCAGGTACACAAACTAATATTCCAAGAGTTACATCTTATAGTGTTGCTAGTAAGACATATAAATTTGATTCTGGTTGGGGCTCATACCCATTTGTTCCACTAAATACAATTAAAGCAGATCGAAATTATAACTTAATTGCTTTCTGTTATTATGTTGTTGGTGCAAGTGATCCAATTGATACTTCAAAATGTAGTGGAACAACTGGTTTAATTAATAAAATGGATTCTGGTACTAAGAATGGTAGACCATGGTTTAAGATGACCGGAGCAGCTAATAAATGGTATGTTCAAGAATTAAGTAGTGATGTTAATTCAGCAAGTTATTACTTTGAAGCTCAAGAAATGAATAATTGGGGACAAGGTGATAATACCAAGAGCTTTATCCTAGTATTTACTGTTGGTGTAAAAGATAGTGTAGGAAGACACTTAAGTAACCAATTTAGTATAGTTAGAATTAATTCTAGTAAGAGTAATCCATTTGAATGGCCAATTCAAAAATTAAGATAATAAGGAGATACATTATGTATCTCTTTTATTTATTGCAAAAAATCATATTAAAAAGTATAATTATATTGGGAGATGTTTTATGAAAGATGATGAAGAATTCTTTGAAGATGAAGAAGTAGAAAAAGTAGAAAATAGTAGCACTTTGGCATCTATTTATTATGAAAATAAAAAATTAATATGGGTATTAATAATTGTTATTATCTTAATATTCTTGATGCTTATTTTTGGTAATTCAAGTAAATCAAATAATAAAGTTGATAATAAGATTAATGTTAGTTTATCTTCTCAAACGGAAACAATATCTGTTAATAATACAAAACAATTAAAAGTTACTGTTAATGAGAATAATAATCATATTAATAATCCTGATATTATATGGACAAGTAGTGATAGTAGTGTAGCTATCGTTGATACTAATGGTAATATTAGAGGAATAAAAGAAGGTACAGCTACCATAACAGCAACTTATAAAGATAAAGATGAAAGTTATACATCAACATGTAATGTTACAGTTGTTAGTAGTGGTGGTACTGAAGGTGTTAAATTATTATCAATTAAGTTTAAAGAAGGTACTATTATAATGGCTCCTAATTCAACATATAATTTATATTATGAAAAAGATCCATTTAATGGTATGGTTACATCATCTGTTTACTCATCAACAAATGAAAGTGTAGCAAAAGTTGATCAAGATGGAAAAGTAACAGCAATGAATGTTGGTACAGGAACTATTAAATTAACTGTTAATAATACTATTGCAGCATCTATTAATATTCAAGTTATTGATAGACAAGTAACTCCAGGTATTTATATTTTACCTAGATCACTTGCATTTAAAGAAAATGAATATGAATTAACTGTAGATGAAGGGAAACAATTAACTTATAATAATGAACCATATAATGCTAATCTAACATTTATGGAATTCTCAAGTAATAATTCTAAAGTAGCAACAGTTGATAGTAGAGGTTATGTTAAGGCAATATCAGCAGGGGATGCAACAATCACAATATCTTGTGGTGGTGTATCAGCAAATACAATTGTTCATGTTAAGAATAAAGTAATTGATGTAAGAACAGTTAATGTTTTAGATAATAATGTAACATTAGGTTTATCTAAGACTCATCAAATAAAAGCTGATGTTAATCCAGATGATGCAACTGATAAGAGTTTAAAATATGTATCAAATAATACTTCCGTTGTTAAAGTTGATAGTAATGGTTTAGTAACTGCTGTAGGAAAAGGAAGCACTTATGTAACGGTATCATCTAATTCTAATAAGAATGCCAGTGTTAATGTTTTCTTTAAAGTAGATGGTGGTTCAAGTGGAGGAAATTCAGGAGGTAACTCAGGCGGATCTGGTGGTTCATCTGGAGGATCAGGTGGATCTTCAGGTGGAAGTAGTAATGGTGTTGCAACGGTAAAGATTACAAGTAATAATAATGCTGTTCAAGTATCATATGAAAACGCCCTTAAAGAATCACGTAAGAATTATCCTACATTAACAATTACTCCAAGTGGTAAATATACATCTATTAAGTATTGTACTTATACTTATGGAACAAGTAATAGTTGTACACCAAATACAACATACAATGGACCATTTGAATTAAGAAAGAATGGTGTTACTGTTATTAAAGCAAGAGCTATCTATAATGGTAAAGAAGGAGATGTCTTAACTCGTTATATTAATGTTGTAGGTAATGGGGAATCATATAAATGTTATTGTAATAGTAATGGTGTTTGTACAACTAGTGGATTAAGTAGTACATATAATACAAGTGTTGATGTAACAGAGACTTATTGTCGAGCTTATATTAATCGTGGTAATGTTGGTTGCTTCGTTAATAATGGTAATTATGTATGGGGTAATTATTTAGGTAAATCATCTTCATATGTATATATTGGAACAGTAACAAGTGAAGCTGCTTGTAAAAACGGTGGAACTAATCCAACAGGATCATTTACTGTTAACTGGGGAAATAAATATGGATATAATTTAGCAATAGATAGTGTACGTATTTTTGAATTTAATGTAAGTTCAAATACTAATATTAGTCGTATTTATTTTTGTGAATCACAATCAAGTAGTAAATGTACTATTGATACTAAGAATGCAACTAAGAAAACAAGACATTTTGATTTAAGAGTATTAAGTGGTTCAACTTATGATACAAGTTCAACTTATAATAAAACATTCTATTTTGAAGATATAAGTGGAACAAGTTTTAGATTTTATCTAGTAACAGAGAAAGGTCATTCAGTAACCCTTCTTGCAGCAGATAGTAATAATAAAGTATCAGCAAGTTTCTCAACAACTGCACAATAAAGAGTGACTATTGTCACTCTTTTATGTTATATTAAGAAAGAGGTTTTTATGAAGTTTTTAAAAGAAGTATATGAAAGAAATAAAATATTAGATCAAATCTTTATTGATAAATTTGAAAAGATTGATAAAGATATGTATAAGAAAAATAAATTAGAATTATTAGTTGAAATAGGGGAATTAGCTAACGAAAGTAAATGTTTTAAATATTGGTCTAAAAAAGAAGTTAATAGAGAATTAATGTTACTAGAATTTGCTGATTGCATAATAATGACTTTATGTTTATTTAATTATAATAATTTAGAATTATTAGATAAAGAATATAAAGTATTAGATGATCCTAGTGATCAAATTGCATATCTATATAAATTATGTAGTGAATTCTATTTCACTGATAACACTGAATTATTACATGAAATATTATTTAATTTTATTAACTTAGGAAAGTTACTTAATATAACAAAAGAAGAAATAGTAAAAGCATCTATTAAGAAAATAGACTTAGATATAGAAGATATGTAGGTGATATTGTGAAAGAATTTATTATATTAGAAATTATCCCAACACATTCTAAAAAAGAATTAGGTAAAATAATTCAATTACAAGCTTTAAAAATAAAAGATATGAATCTTATAGACAGATTTGATTATCGACTTAATGAAGATAAGATATCAAATAAAGATTTAGTTAATTTAATAAGTTATGATAAAGATTATTTTAAATATGTTAATGATGATAAAAAAATCTTAAAAGAATTCTCTAAATGGAGTAAGAAACTACCTTTGTTAATTCTTGATAATAGTTATACTAATGATTATTTATCTGGTTTAAAAAATAAGAAAGAATCAATATGTAATTACTTAGATACAGAGTATTCAGATGATTTAATAGGGGAATTAATAAAGAAATATAAATTAGAACCATCTAACCATATAGTAGACTTATTATATGAAAGTATGATTATGCATGATAATGAAAAAAAGAGTTAAAAAACTCTTTTTTTATTTAAATTTAATAAATTTAAAATGTTGTAAATCAATCTTGTAACCAATAATATTTTCTATAATACCAATAAAATCTATTTTTAAGAAATAAATTAGTGCAAAGATTATTAGAATAATTAAGAATATTGCAATTAAATAAGATCTTGCATAATTACGTCTATTTAAATTTTTGTAACTAGCAGAGTGAGCAAGTATAAAGATTAATCCTATTACTGGAATCATATATAAGATATTTAACATTATATATCCCAATGGTCTAATTGGTTTACAATTAGGAGGACATTCTAAGAAATGAGGATTCTTTTTCTTTTCTTTATTACTATCTTCTTTAGCAAGAGGTTCAGAAATAACATTGGGTCCATATTCAACTTTAGGTTCTTCTTTTACTTCTTCTTTTATCTCTTCAACTTTTTCTTCGATCTTTTCTTCAACTTTAGGTGCAATAACTGTCTTTTCTAATTCATTATTAACTACCGGTGTAGGCACTGCTTCCTTCTTTATTTCTGTTATTACTGGAGTTGGAGGAACAGGCTTTTTAACTTCACCAATAGTTGGAACCGGTTTAGGTACAGTAACTGGTACTGGTGCAGGTTTTACTTCCGTAGTTGGTGCAGGTTTAGGAGGTTCTAGTGGCATAATAACCGGAGTAGGTTTTACATCAACTTTAGGTCCTTCCTTAACTTCAGTTTTAACTTCTTCCTTCTTTTCTTCAACAACAGGTGGTTTTACTTCTGTAATTGTAGGAACTGGAGTAGGTGCTGGTGTAGGATTAGGCTTAACTTCACCAATAGTTGGTGTTGGTTTAGGTACTTCAACTACTTTAATAGCATCTACAATTTGTGGTACTTCATCTTTAGCTGTATCTATTTGCATTAATTGAGGAACAACTGTTGATTTAGCTTCTTCAACTGTTTCTTTTATATCTTCTTCTTTTGGCAATTCAACAGGTTCTATTTTCCCACCCATATCCATACTAATAACCGTCTTTTCTTCTTCTTTATTAAACATAGTATCACCTAGTATAAGTATAACATATTTGTAAAAAACTTTAATATAAAAAAATAATATATTATAATTAATATGGTGAATTATATGTTAGAAGAATTAAAGGATGAAACTCTAATTATTTGTCCAAATTCATATAAAAATGAAATATTAGAGTTTTTAACTAATAATAAATTAATTATTAATATTAAGATAATGTCTTTTAATGAATATAAAAGAAATTATTATTTTGATTATGATATAAAAACTATTAAATATTTATATGATAAATATGGTATGAAAATAGAGAATATAAAAGAATTAATAGATAATTTATACTATGTTGAAGATAAAAAATATAATAATAGTAAACTAGATTATTTAGTTAGTATTAAAAAAGAATTAGATGATAATAAGTTATTAATCTATAATCCTTATTTTAAGAAATATTTAAATTGGAAAAAGATTGTTTATGGTTATGGAGAGATTAGTGAATTTGAATTAAAGTCACTAAGTGATGCAACAATCTATAACTATGAACCAATAGAGAATAATGGGAAATATAAAATATTACACGCTAATGATATTAAAGAAGAATGTGAATATGTCTTTAATAAAATAGTAGATTTATTAAATGATGGTGTTGATATTAATAACATTTATTTAATGAATGTTGATAGTGAATATACACCTTATTTAAAAAGATTTAGTAAGTATTATGGTATTAATATTAATATTTTAAATAATGAAAAATTAATAGGTACGGTTCTTGGAACAAACTTTTATAATTTAATTCTTGATCATAAATCTCATAATGAAATATATGAATATTTGGATAAAAATAGAGATGAAGAGATATTCAGTAATTTACTTAGTATTTTAAATAAATATATTGAATATGATTTATATGAAGTAAGAGATCTTATATATGATGAATTAGAAAGTACAAGTGTTCCATCTAAGAAATATAAGAATGTTATTAATATTAAAAGAGTCTTTGATAAAGTTAATGATAATGATTATATCTTCTTAATGAATTTTAATAATACAAGTATCCCTGTTTTATATAATGATATTGATTATATAACAGATGATATTAAAGAATTAGTTCATATCTCAAATACAATTGAATTAAATAGAATAAGTAGAGAGAATACAAAGAATTATATTGATAGTATAAAGAATATTTTTATTTCTTATAAAGATAAAACACCATTTAATACATATTTACCTAGTACATTATTAGATAATATGAATTATGAAGAGATTAATTATGTAAAATCTTATAATTATTCAGATGATTATAATAAGAGTTTATTTATAGAAAAACTTGATAATTATGTTAAATATGGTGAATATGATAAAGATTTAGAAATATTATATAAAACTTATGGTAACCTAAATTATCAAGAATATGATAATAGTTTTGATGGTATTAAGAAAGATGAATTAATTGATTACTTAGATAATAAATTAACATTATCTTATAGTCATATTAATAATTATTATGAATGTGCTTTTAAATACTATTTAACTAATATCTTAAAAGTTAATTTATATGATGAAACATTTATGACAATAATAGGTAATTTGTTTCATGATATTTTATGTCATATGAATGATGATGATTTCAATTTTGATAATAGCTATGCAAACTATATAAAAGATTACGAGTTTACTAATAAAGAAAGATTCTTTATTGAAAAATTAAAACCAGATTTATTGTTTATTATTGAAACAATTAAAGAATTTAATAAGTTAACAGGTTTAAATAAAGAATTACATGAAGAAAAGATTAATATAAAATTATTAGATAAACCGGAAGTAACATTTAAAGGTTTTGTAGATAAGATCATGTATGCTGACTATGATGGTAAAACGTTAGTTAGTATTATTGATTATAAAACTGGAAATATTGATATAAATATAAAGAAGATTGTATATGGCCTTTCAATGCAATTACCAGTTTATCTTTACTTAATAAAGAAAAGTGATTTATTTATGAATCCTTACATCGTAGGCTTTTACCTAGAACATATCTTAGATAATGAAATCAAGAGAGACAAGAATAAAACTTATGAAGAACAAAAGAAGAATAATTTAAAAT